>ERZ724518.19-NODE-19-length-45645-cov-7.519851_pt1 | contig 45645 bp, 57 predicted proteins | sample MGYA00376051_ERZ724518 | MGnify/ENA primary metagenome ERZ724518 (study PRJEB28724, sample SAMN07190885) | wastewater metagenome | isolation source: influent of sewage treatment plant in Hong Hong | place: Hong Kong | collected 2016-03-17 ... | reverse complement strand
CATATTCACCGCGACCAGCAGCAGGATCATACACATCAGTTATATTAACTGAGCAATCTTGCATAATTGTCGAAGTACCAATTTCAAATGTGATGTTGTAATCCTGCATCCAGCAGCCTTCATAATATGTTTGAATGATTCCATTTGTCATTCCGGCTGTCATACTGGTGCCCTTTAAGTATGCAGGGTCTGCACCAATGAAACTTGGAACAACAATTTCTTCACCAATATCAAACGGCCAACGATGATGCTTTAAAGATCTAACAATTCCAGATGAACCAGCATTGTAACCAAGTACTTGCATAATATTAACCAAATACATTACAGCAACTCTGAGTGTTCCTGCAAGTTCAGTTACACCGACTGCTTGTTCCGCAATCCGGTCTCCCATACCAATACCACGAACGGGTTCAGTTGGTCTGGACTGTGTTGGATTCCAAGATTGTAACACGCCTATTTGGTTGGCAGTAGGTGATGCTCCACCTGGATGTGCCGAATAAACTTTTACTTTTTGGCTGTTAAGTAGACTGGTATTTGGCGAAACACCTTTTTGATAAATATACTTGTTTGATGCCATGGTTCCTCCTTACAATTTTATTATCGCTAATATGATACTTTCTTGTTTGTTGAATGATTTTAGAGTATTGTTGTCGTCAAAAATTTTGGTGTTTGAATCAAAGGTGTTCTGTTCTTTATGTTCTTTAGGATCATAACCTTTTGGCTGGCCAAATTTTTGATCAGGGTCATTTCCTGCATTCCATCTATCTACATTTTCATCTGTATACAAATATCCCTTGTCATACTTAACAGGTTCTTCTTGAAATCTATCATTCTGAAATCGTTCATTGCGATCCTCAAGCAGGAAAGTTTTTGATGAACTTTCCTGCTCAGGATGATCTTTATACCGGTCGTTATTAAAAGCGACCTTCATTCAATTACAGCTTTACTCTTACATTAAATGTAACTCTAATGTAAGATAATTCAAATACCGGCTTATAGAAAGCTTCACAAATCATGTAATTAGGATCAATCTCAGACGGTGTTGCTGTAACACCTGTAAATGCAACAATAATCTCTGCATCTTTAAGCGCAGATAGTGTAGATGCGAGTGTTCCAGCAACATTATTGGATGATGTCGGTAAGAACTTCTTACCAATATATTGATCAAGCGCAAATCTTGTTTGCATTTGCACTTCATCCATAATTGCCTGAATGTTAGGAGCTTGTGTAAAGGCATTACTCATATCAGTCGTGAGTGAATGTCTTATTTTGATAACTCCAACATCATTAGTAATTACAGTTACACCACTTGATGCAACATCATCCATCTCAATTTCATCAAGAGATCTTGTAAGTCTTACAAAACCTGTAAGTTGCTTTCTTGTCAACGGCTCAGCAACATCAAAAGCCGGACTTACATACAATCCAACGACAGCTGCTGCAATATAGCTACCGTCAACAATGTACTCATTAGATGCACCGTGTTCGTCAACAATATCAATTACTGCACCATCAGGATAGACTGCAACCAATCTTGAATACTTGAGAGCCGTTGCATATTCTCTTGCCTCTGCAAGTTCAGTTCCAACTGGGAATCCAATAAAAGCAACTCTTTCAGATCTCATTCTTTCTGACGACATTTGTGCCAAGTGAGTTCTAAGAGCACCAATGACTGTTCTTGATGTTGTTACAGGATGAATAACTCTTGGCTTAATACCCTGAACTGGCTTCTCAAGTTCCTTCAATGCAAGAATGAATGATTGATCAGAAGCTGTGTTTTTGCCAGCTTCTTTCAATAACTGCTTGCACATAACAGCAACAGCACCGTTAGTCATCATCAAGAAAGCTGATAAAGTAATCTGGTTACCAATGTCAAGTTCACCATATTCTGCTGAAACATCCTTAAATCTGGTGAAAACTTTTGGATTGTAATCTGTCTTCTGATAGTAATACGTTGTGTAATATGTCGAACCGACAGCAGGTTCAGCACCAGATTTATCGAATGTTTGCACCAATGTCGTGTCACCAACACCAGTATTTGCAGTATTAGTAACAGTTAATTGAACACCAGGTATTGAATAAATTGGTGTAACAGATGTTGTGAATGTTGAGGGTTGCGACTTTGAAACATCCACAGTGATTACTTGAGTGTTATTATAGCTACCATTCGGTGCAATTGTAAATTGAAGACCGGTTACTGAATCAATGTAAGTTCTACCAGTCTTACCTGTACTTGTTGCACCTGAACCAGAGCCATAAGGAGCTGAAGATGAAACTGTAAAAGCAGTTGCACTTGTAAAAGTTATGTCAACTGTTTCAGTAATGGAAAGATTCTTACTTGCTTTTAACGGCGTATCCCATACTGGAGTTACAGGACCAACAATTGTTGTTACTGAAGCATTAGCTAAAGCACCTCTGCTTGCCGAAGTAATTGAATATTTACCAACACCGGTTGCACCGGCAACATCAACAGTTAATGTGTAAGTATCATCTTCCAATTGACTTCTGTAATAAGTTACTTCAACAGTGTTGCCTGCAAGAGGGGTAACTCCGAGATAAATTGTACCAGTATCACCATCAACTCTTGTTACTGTAACTTCAACATTGTTAACATAAGCTTTGACTTTTGTAGGATCAAATGTAACAATGTCTCGACCATTACCGTCAACAATTGGTGCATATGTTACAACGCAGCTATTCTCAGTACCTGTAAATTGACTTGAAACATCTTGTTTGTAAAGTTTATCATCAACCAGTAATGTTTGAATTTGAGTTGCATCAAAATATACTGAACCATTTGTATGAGTACTTACAGTTGTAACAACTCCTGCACCCCACTGAATTTTATTACCATCAAGAATAATAAAATCAGTTCCTTCAATATAATTGTCAAGATCCGGAGAATCACCAACACCAACAACTCGTGTTAATCCCGGAACCGGTAATAAATCATAAGTATCAGCATATTGGTTGAAGTAGTATGTAGCTGTGACAACGGCACCTCCTGCAGGTGCTGCTGTAAGAACAAAATAACCATTAACTCCATCAACTTCTGAAATTGCTACAACTAAACCATTTACTTTTGCAACAACATCAGTGATTGTTGTTGTAGGAATGCCACTACCGCGACCATCAACAATTGGTTTTTCATGTGTGTAGAATTTTAAATTTGTACCATCAGCTTGTGCTGAGACATCTTCATTAGTGACTTTAGTGTCTGTAAGTTTAAAGTAATAAGTAATTGTCACTATATCTGAAGCTCTTGGAGGTAACTGTAGTGTAACTTGACCGGTTGTACCATTAACTCTTACAACAGGTACTGGTTGATTGTTGACCTTTGCGGTCACATCTGAAGGTCTTGTTGAAACAATACCGCTACCTGTTCCAGTAACTATTGGATAATTTGTAACTTGGAATACAACATTTGTTCCATCAGCCTGTGCTGAAACATCTTCCTCGGGCGCCTTGTTGTCAACTGACACAGATGAGCCTCTAATGACTGCTTCAGCAAGAAGAAGTTTTTCTTCTTGACCAGTTCCAACAATGACGGGAATTCTTAATCCACCAAGTAAAGAAGCAACATTGGGATCAACTAAAGTACGATCATATACGCCCGGTGCCAAATAACCTGATACAAATGCAGCCATAATTTTCTCCCTTCAAAAGTTCTATTTCAAAAGTTCTATTGAATATTTAATATCTAAGTGCTTATCAAACTAATTACTAACTTCCATACTTGATGACATTCCTGCCGCATGAACATACTACATCATCACCAGGTACATCAGCTTTTTCAACATAAATGTAATCTAAATTGCAATCGCATTTTGCATATAAGTATGTATCTGAGCTTGGTGACACATATAACAAATCAATGAAATCGGTCAATTCAGTTTTATTTGACCAATTAGTATTGTCTGACTTTTTTACTATAGATGTATTGCCATCTAAAGCCAATGGGCGTTTAACTGAAATGTATTGTAATCTCGGTTTAGTCGGCATTTACTTGCTCCAAAATTTCTAAATTATTCTTACATCAATCTAACTTCAATCAAACCAACTACTTCTGAATTATAATCTTGTCTTGCTATTGCAAACGCAAATACTTTTTCTTCAAAAGTAAACGCAGCTTTTGCAACACCTGCTTCATTAGAGAGCGAAAGACGTTGTCCCTTCTTAATAGTTCCTTTCACTTTACATTTTACATGTCCTGTCATAGCTATTTTGTAAGCATTATATTTTTGTTTATATTCTTCTTGCAATAAATTTGTTATATCTTGCTTGATACCATTAACTATTCCACCACAAAAAGCGCCTCGATCAGTAATAATACCATATACTACCTCTGGGCTTCCTTGCGCCTTTTCAACTGTTAAATCTTCTGAAGATTGCATTACCACATCACCACATTCATAATTTTCAAGATTACCGATGACCTTTGTCCATTCAGCTAAGTCAGCTGGAGATGTAATTGTAGTTCCAGCATCAGAATAAATTTGACCGCCAGTTGATACTGCAAAAACTAGATTATTTGCTGATCCAACATTACTTCTACCTTCTATTAAATAGCTTGCTGGGCTGGCAGTGGGTTTATAAACAGTTAACGGAGTTGTACCGGATTCAGAATTAATATGACAAGTTGCAGTATTTCCGGCGCCTACTAATCCGCCAAGTATAACAGTTCCACTAACATGAAAAGAAGATTGTGGGTTATTAGTACCAATACCTACTCGTCCTATATCTGTAATTCTCATCTGTTCACTACTACCACCAGCAATTGAACCTGTCTTTAATACTAAATACGTTCCATCTACTGAATCAATAAATGTTCTTCCAGCTGTGTTTGCAGGACTAAAACTTAAATAAGACTTTGTAAGATATGCTCTCTGATTGTCAGCTGTATTATTAACAGTCAAGATAGGACTGTCGCCTGCAACAAAAAGTGCTGTTTCAGGATTCGTAGTTCCAATACCAACTGAACCTTCAAATATTGCTCCATTTGAAGGCGGAGTATTAAGATCTGAATATGTTTGACCGACAGCTATACCATTGTTTCTAAATTTGCAAACAGGGGAACCATTAGCTATTATTAAAACAGAATTTTCAGATTGTGTGCATACGATTCTATTTGCGATAGAATTTCCTGATTTACCAAATGCAATTGTCGCTAATGAATTTGTGCCGCAACCAATGGTTATACCAGTGTCACCTGAAGACTCAACAAGAAGATCATCTGCTGTTGAAAACGGAGAAAAACCTGCTCCAGTAGCACTAGTTCTTACATGAAGATTTGAAAGTGGATTATCGGTTCCAATACCAATATGTCCTTGACCGTCAGCATCAATCCATATTGTATTAGTGCCACTTGCATTATAACCACCAATCCAACCAGCTCTACTAGTTCCAACAGCTCCTGATACACCTATTCTTACTACTTCATGTGCATCTGTATAACGCTGAATTGAAATAGCATCAGCATCAGTCAAGGGCTTTACAGTCAACGCAAAATTAGGAGCATCAGTTCCAATTCCAACTTTTCCACCATTAAATGTAGCTGCATAATTGCTATTAGCTATATCAACTTCAACTGAACTATCATTGTCATAAAATACGCCGCCCCATCCACCAGTAGTTCCAGCTTTTGCTATTATAGCGTGAGCATATGTTGCGTTTCCTACAACATTAAACACTGTAGTAGGACTTGTACTACCTATTCCAATTCTACCATTTTCGTCAATTGTCATTCTAATAACATTATTAGTACCAAAATGCATTTTATATGTACCACTACTTGAAAGAACTGCTTCGTGTGCTCCACTACCAGCAATTAAAGAACCACCAGCTAATTCAACTCCCATGTCTAAACCATTAGTTCCATCATTAGCATAAAACTCTGCATAACTAGAGCCATAAGATGCAACTCGTATTTGAGATCCAGCAACATGTAATTGTGATATAGGGTTTGTTGTACCGATGCCAACAAAGCTATTACTTTTAATTACAAGTCTATCTGAACTTGCAGTTGTATCTCTAATAACAAAACTATCTGCATTATCTCCTGCTACTTTAACAATCCAAGTTCTAGCATCATTAATTAATTGTAATCCCGGTGTAGAATCAAGTCCCATACTCTTCAATCTAATAAAGGGATTACCTGTAGCTCCAACGATATCTAACATATCACCAGGAGCAGCAGAGCCAATTCCCACAAATCCATTTAAACCAATTCTAACCAATTCAGTAGTTCCATTTGCAAATGTAGCAATCGCATTTGTAGAAGATACCGCAGAACGATTTACATTTAATGCTGGTTCAGTTGTCGTGTAGACATCAATTCGACTTTGGGGAGCTGTTGATCCGATTCCTACTAAACCATTAGAATTAATTCGCATTCTTTCAATGCCAGTTGTTGAACCTGATGAATTTAAAAATGCTAAATAAGTAGAATAAGTTGACCCATTAACCCAAGTTGCCTCAGCGTTGAGACTTATCGCACCGGCTGTATGATCATTTCCATCTGGAGTTTTAGCTATCCAATGAATTTGACCTATTGAATCTCCCACAGCAGGTCCTACAGTTTTCTTTCTAAATTCAAATGTGGCTGAGTCATCATATATTTCTAATGTAGCTTGAGCAGCAGTACCAATGCCGACTCTACCATTTTGTAGAATTGACATTGCATCACCGAACGGATATACTCCAAAAACCAACCCACCATTAATTGTTCCTGTACCATCAGCTTGACCTCTAACATATGCTGTTGTTGTCCAGCCAGATCGCCCAAAGCGTATTGAAGCAGTATTTGTTGAGCTTACAGTATCTTGCCAGTCTAATCTTAATATAGTTGAATTTGTATCTGTGTGAATTCTAACTTTTTCACCTTCAGATGTAAAACTTTCTGTACCAATACTGACAGTTGCGGTTGCTCCTGTCACTGTTAATGCAGGTGCTGTTCCTGCATTTATAATTCTAACTGCAGTACCAATACCAGTAGCTGACTTATTTATAATCAGTGCTTCCTGATTCTCATCCTGATTAATTTCCATCTTGTCAGTAGTAGTTGTCTCTGTATTAATTGTTGTTGTTGTACCATTAACTGTTAGATTTGACCCTACTGTCAAAGCACTGCTAAGTCCAACATTACCATTTGTTTCTATAGTTATTCCCGAAACTCCACCTGCATTAGGACTTAAAAGTAATTTTTTTGAGCTACCTGCTTCTAAGTAAAGTGCAGTTGCATCACTGGTCAACCATCCCTGTGCGACACCTGCCACCTGTATTACAACTGATCTACCATTTGCAGCTCTATTAATGGTTAATGGACAGTTACCGCCATCCCCAGCAATTGTAGTGCCAATTCCAACTTGACCACCAGTAGTGATCCTCATCCTTTCCGTACCATTATTCTTAATCATCAAATCATTAGTCTTATAGTCGATTGATGATGCCATAAAAATCTGGCTAACACGATGTGTATCGTCACCAATACTGGATCCATTAGCCAAAAGAATTGATCCAGCAGTACCGTCTTGATAACTTTTAAGTGAATTAACAACTGTACGATTATCAGTTATCATTGCAGTTGTAATTGTTGCATCACCTGCTAAACGATTTATTGTTGCAAGTTTGTAATATCTATGGTAAATACCATTACCATCATTACCATCTGTCGGAGTTACTCCACCTTCAGCTACTTGAATATCCTGAACAATTCTAAATCTATTAGCTGTTTGAAGAGCTAACACCGGATCTTTTATTGAAGTATCTTGGTACTCGCTACCAACTTCTGAACTGACTTCAGCAAGATAAGTGTCGACGTAAACTTCATCGGTTCTAGCGCCAACAGGAGTATTTACAGGTATAATTGCAGATTTTGTATAATTGTCATCTGTCAACGCCCCTAAATCATTTTGCTGATTAAACTCAATGTCACCCCACAACACTAACGGATATCCCTTAACTACTAAAATTGCAGGACTGGTAGCAGTTCCACCAGTAATCTTAAAGTTGTTTATGTTACTAATTGAGCTCTCAACGATTTTAAAAGCTGTACCGATTGCACCATCACCAATGTTGTTCATCAAGAAATTACGAAGCAAATTCAAATCACGAAAAGCAATTTCAGACAATTCTTTATCAAGAATCGGCTTACCTTTTTGAACTGCTAATTCATATCTCTTTTTAGAATTTGTTTCTAAATCAGAGATAGTAAAAGAATAATTTCCTGAGTATGCGGTTGACATGTATAAGCCTCCAAATTATAGGCTAAAAACTCATTTTATTCAGTAGTATTTCATAAATTACATGAAAAATAAAACTAAAATCAATTTTAATTTATTGTGAACGCTGTCGTATTGGATCTAAGTACTTGGGTTTATTGTCACCTAAATCATTATGAACATCACTATATGTATTCGTGTCATAGTCACTACAATCATCATCTAAATTGTTTTGACAATTTTCGACGATATCTTTGATGATTTTCTCTTCGTCTATTTTTTTCAATCATCCACCATTGGGTATGTAAAGTGTGTATTTCTTCACCGGTCTCACAACATATGGTTCAAAACTTTCCGTGATTTGTAAGCCGACTTTGTAATCAACACCTCGTTGTTCAATGCCAACTACTCTCTGACTTCTAATTGCTAATTCAGTATTATCATATTGACCAAAGTCTTCTATTCTGTTCAAGAATATCTTTTTAATTACTCCAAGCACTGGCTGATGAACTTCCCATTCAACGCTAACATCAAAAGATAATCCTCCCAAATATGCAAGTTCATCTGATGCCTTTTCTTCATCTTCTTCACTTTCACCTGATAATGCAAAATTATCTAAGTATATACCTTCATTAACTAATTTCTCTTGTAAAACTGACCACAAAAACATTGACGTCAAATCAACAAGCTGTTCTTGCGTATCTGTGTCTTGTGCATATGCAGATATATCTAGTCGCATATTCCATTTACCAATATATGCTTTAGCAACTTCTTGTCTTGATGGATACACGACAACTACTTGAACTGCATCTTTCTTAAACTGATCACCAAATGCTAAAACAACTCCAGGGATTGCAACATTATTTGCAGTCTCAACTTCAACTTCAAAAGGTCCTGTTTGAGCACCTATATATTGATAATCGGCTGTCAATTGACCAAAATCATCAATTGGTTTCAAAAAAGTAACTTCGCCATTATTGTAATTTATTGTATAATGATCATTTCTGCGTAGAATTTGTCCATTTTCAGATAAAATGTAATCGCTTGAAGGATTTATATTGTTATGTTGAAGATATACCTTATTAAATCCCTCGTGTTTTATTTCTAACAATTCATCTGCAACTGTCAAATATGGTTCAACTACAAATTGTCCAACATTATCTTTTGAAACGTCTGTCATTCTAATAATATAGTAACCTGGCTTTACCAAATTAGCAACATTTTCAAGGTCTTCTCTAACCCATTCAATTGCGCGGCCATATTGGTTTTTGAGATTTGCAAGTGTGACGTAGGATTCAATCATGCCTTTAAAATTGTCCAAGCCCAATTTTAAAGAATTACCTGATGCAGCCTTAATTACGATAGCATACTTTGGACGTTCTTTATGCTGAAATTTGTTGGTGATAACCAAATTATCACCAAAAAATGGATGGTCCTTGAAGAGATCTTGAAGCTCTTGTATTAAAATCTTCTTAAGAACATTTGAAATTCTATAGAACAATCTTAATCTCCTTAAATCTCATTATTGAATCTTACAAACCTGTCACAATCATATTCTCCAATCTCTTTTCCTACTTCAGTTGCTTCATTTGGTTGCTTCTCTTTATATCCCTCAATTTCGGCGATTGTAATCTTCCCAGGATTTTCGTTCTTTGTAACTTTATAGATTGAACCTTTGTTAAGACCTTCAACCTGATCAACTAAAGTGACGTTATCACCTACATCAAAAATCTTTGCTGTTCTAATAAAATGCGCTTCTTTCATAACTTTACCGACAATTTTCTCAATTAACAACTTTTTCATTATTTCCTCCTATTTCTTAAAACTTATAGAGTTATCAAATCATTTAAATTGAAATCACATATAAACAATGGTTTTGCGACAAGCTTTCAATTTTGCACTAATTTTTTTCAATCTAGTAAAATCAAAATTTAGTTTTCCCAGCGAAATAATATCTTTTTAAAATTATTATCATTAAAATCAATGAATCTTTCTTTTATATAAAGATCTTTTTCAATATTATCAAAATCACTTTTGCGTAATTCCATTAAAAAAGTTTTATCCCATACTAAAACTACTTTATATCCTTGTTTGAAAGCTGCTTGCCATTTTAGATTGTTTTTGATTCGATCCTTAATATTTTTACCATAATTATCATAAGTATAATGACATTTTACTTCAAAAATTTGATGCATGATAAAATCAGAATGATATACTGCATGTCTATTATCTCTTATATAATTAATCTTTGGACCATTTTTCACAAGATGTAATGAATCAAATTTTCTTAATGAATCTAAAAAGTGCTTTTCAAATTGTCCTTGATAATGAAGATATCCATTGTATTTTGCATAGTGACTTCGTCCTGCACCATTAATGTAAGCTCTATCAAATCCATTCAGTCCTTTTTCATCTATACTAATTGATTTAGTAAAAGCTGCTTTATCTGCAGCTCGTTGAAAACTATCTAAACCATTCTCATCTATATCATTTCGCCGTGTTTTCATTATTTTTGCAAAAATATCCCGTCCTTTAGTTAAACCAGAGTCTAATCGTCTTGATTTTCCTTCGCATTTCTTGCTGCAAGTATTTCGATATCCTTTAGTAAAACATATAAATTCACAATTTTTAAAACAAATTATACATTTTTGTCTTGATTTTAGGTCATTTAAAAAAACAATAAATTCTTTCACGTAACTTTGAATCATCAGGTAAAAAATTAGTTTTAGATATTAGAAAATTATATAAATTATAATGATAGGTTGTCATCCAGTCTTCTCTAACTCGACCGCCAATCAATTTATCATTTTTAATTAATTCATCTTTTATAAGCTTTTTAATCTCATTAATCTCATTAATATCCATATTTCATCCTAATGCATTTAATAAACAACCTTGCGCAACTGAGTTTAATTGATCTTTTGCCTTTTGTACACTCTTAATTTTAAATGGTAAATTTTTCTTCTTTATTTCAGTCTCAAATACTTTTTCAAAATTTATAGCTTTTGCCGTTCCGCCACTCAAAATAACTACAATGGGCTCAGGGAAGTTAGGAATTGTTGATGAATTATTAAATTTTGTTTCCATCCCGTCACACACATATTTAATCAAATTGTCGTAATATATTTTTATTGCTGTTTCTTCTCTAGTTTTTGGATTTAATAAATCTACACCTGCTTCCTTTATCACTGTTATTCTTGACGCTTTTAATCCAACAGCTTCAGCTGAACTTGAATCAATAAAATCTCCACCACGTGCAAATGAAAATTGATGTTCTTTTTCTGAAGTTCCCATAAATGACAAACAAACGTTTGTCATTCCTGCACCAAATGAAATTGCCATTCCGGTGTAATTTTCGTCTTCTAATTCTGACCATATAATTGCAAAAGCTTCATTAATTGCTTGTGCTGAAAATCCAAACGATGAAATAAAAGTTTTTAAAATATTCTCATGATACACAACATTAAAATTTTCTTGATCAATCGGTGCTGCAGGAACTGAAAAATAACATGTCTCATTTTCCTTAACTGGATCACCCAATAGATTCTTAAGAATGACCTTAATCATTGACAATGCGTTTTTTTCTCTTGTTGAAATACATCCATGAGATAAAGGTCTACGTGCATCTTTATTAAAGAAATTTGCAACTTGTAAAGCTTCTTCACCTATTATAAAAAGCTCATTGTCACTTTGTATATAGTTCGCCTTTAATTTATCTAACATGTTTCGACTCATTTTGTTGTCTTCGATGTCTAGAAATGCATCTCGTTGTAATTTAAAACTTGCTTCTTGGTTTAAAGATTCAGCTACAACCAAATTTCCTGTCCCAACATCAATTCCAATTCCAGGGTCTCTCATGTTTTTCTCTTCACTTTTCTTCTTTTTCTTATCTTCGTCGATATTAATTTTCTGATTTTCAGTTTTTTCCATAAAGTTTCTCCTTGTTAAGTGTTTTTTCATCTTCATATGTTAATTTTTCTTCTTAAATTTTTTCATTTTCTCTAGTGTACCTGAAATATTAGATTTCTCACCTTTAGTTTTACCTACTGAATTCAAATTAGAATTCTTTTCAATTTCAACTGAATCAACATCAATAAATACTGACTCAGCCAATTTATCAATTTCCTGTTTGTTAATGTGTGCTTGACCACTTACACTAATTTTTCCAGCAATAGCATTTGCAAGTTTATCAATATCTATATTTGTATTCGTACTACTTGTTGATATATTAGACACATCATGTGTTTTAATTTCATTTAACTTACCTAACACTTCTCCAAGTATTGACTGTACTGTTTCTTTTGTTGTCTGAGCAACTGTATTCTTAATCTCATTCATGTCAATTTGAATATTCTGAACATTTGTTACATTTTGCTGTGGTTGCTGTTGAGGTACAACTTGTTTTATACTGCTGTAACCCTTTTCTAATATATGTTTCCCTTGCAAAACTTCTATCCATCTCTCTCTTCTTGCAATTTCAAAATCTTTTGATTGTAAAACATCATTGACATTTAGATCTAAAATCTGATTATAGGCAATTTTTTTATTAATATCAGTGATTGTTACTTCTCCAACAACTCGACCTATTATTCTAATAAACTCAGGCATAATACTTCGTGTATTATGTTGCCAAATGTTATTCATTAATTGATTTTGTGGTATATTCATATTAATCCTTGTTGAGCTATTATCTCAGCTGTACTCGCTACAATCTTTTCGGTCGCGACATCAAAAAATCCTTGTCCTCGCTTGAATCCTGGATGCATCCATGCACCACGAGCTCTCATATTTTTCTTATTTGCAATTCTAAAGATGATTTTTCGACCTTTAATTTTAATAGGTATAGGTCCCGCGTCCATCAAATACTTCATCTTGTGAGGTCTTACACCATCATTAATTATACCTGCATAATCTGCATCAATTTCAAATTTGACTGTATTTCCTGTAATGTCAGCTCCAACACTGCGTCTAAGTGCGCCTGTGTTTACTAATTTTCGTTTGTCAATTTCACGCTTTATTATGGCGACACCTGAGGACGCTATCTTTTTAAGACATTTCTTTTTTGCAGCTTGTAAATCCTGATCTCTAATACCAATCAATTTCAATTTTAACTGCATGAATTGACCTTTATGTTAAACTTACTGTAGATCAAATTTGCTTGATTCAAAACGTCAATGTCATCAGTTTTTAATTCTTTAACATTATGTCTTATTGCATCTTGGATTACACTTGCGACTTTTGGTGTCAAATAACAAATAGTATCATTAATTAATTTCTGTCTATATTGTTTAACCTTGTTATTATTACATCTAATAACATCAACCTTCAACATTAATTGTTGAATTCGTAAGATCATGTGTTCATGATTTCAGGAAAAATTGACTCGGCTGTAACGAATGGTGTAGCAGTTAAGTTGAAATGACTTGTCCATTCATGATTATACTCATCCATAGTCATTTTATCATCATTTTTCTTTGTATAATTTACAATACTTGTCAAATCATGAGCATGCTTTGGTCCTTGAGGTGATTTTTTACCTATACATTCCGCAGAAGTAATCAAATTCAATGTCTGTTCATTAGTAACTTTGTTTCTTTCAACTGAATCAGCTATTGTTGCTGACTTATAATCAGTTGACATTTCATCATCATTAAATGTATCTCTTACAATAGCTGTTTTATCACCTAATGGTAAATGTGGCTGCTGATTTATGACAAACGAAGTCTGAGATTGATTTCGTTTGCCAAGAAGTGCAGCAGGAGCTATTGATACATCACTCATTAAATCACCGTTATTACTATAACATTACTTGTAAGTCCATCCAGACTTGCTGTAATATTAGTCGTTCCCGCCGCAACACCTGTAATAACACATAATGCAACAGTCGCTTTTGCAGGTGCACTAGAAGTCCAAGAAGCTATTGCTGATACATCTTTGTCCTGTAAAGCATAATTTTTGTAATGTAACATTGGAGTAAGTCTAATCGTTTGTCCTACAGCAATTGTAATCGCATTTGGTGCATAAATTATCAAATTTTGCTCTCTAACACTATGTAAATCTTTGTTTACTTGTCTTGCCTGAGTAAGTGTTACTGGCGACAATTCTTTAAACGCATCAATGTCACTTCTTGTAACAACTTCTTCATGATATTCACGATCCATTGTACGCTGTTGTGCAATTTTTACAAAGTCAGACATAATTTCTCCTTTTAGAGTTGCATCGTTATCAAATTATTATTAGAAATTTTGATTCTCAAACGTAATTACGCGGCCCTTCTCGTTGTTGAATGCTGTTGCCTTATTTGTTCGTAACTTGTCTTTTTCAGCAACGTCACCTTCAGTAATTCCTTGGTCTTCAGAATAATGAACGAATGGTCCTCTTAAACCGGTCTTTTGCTTATAACCAAATAAATCTAATGATTCAATAAATTCATATCTTATATCTGTGGTATCAAAATAACCTATCTGAAAATGTTGTTGCAATGCAACGCCACGAATTTCAGGTCTACTGACAGGCCCTATACCATAAATCATATTATTCCGTCTAACAATAAAATCTCGCTGATTAATAACAGGTGTAACTGTCGTCCATGTATCTTGAACATTATCTAACTTCAAGCCTCTATCTGTTAAAGCTATCTTTTGCTCTGTTTGCAATGGAGCAATTCTCATTTCATATGGTCCGTCATATCCGCCGACAAAACCAGTGCCCCAACATTCTTTACAAGATCCAACTTTTGCCTGAGCATGAGTTCTTTCATTTCGCTCAAAACATTTACATTTTGTACCAGTCGTCTTCTTAATGAACAACAATACTCTTTCGCCTGTCTGATCTAATAACCATGAATTTCGTCTAATTGCTTCTTTGTACATCCAATCAACTTTATCTGCTTTTACATATTCAGCTGGACACAAACTTAATCTTGTTTCAGTTCCGTCTAATAATACAGCAGTTACTTTATAGAAGTAAGTGTTCCTAAGAGCTAATTTAACAAAATTAACATTATGCTGATACGTAACTGTGACAACTGATTCAGATGTAGGAATTACCGGTTCAATCCATTTCTGCAATACATAATCATACTCTCTAGTCAAATTTAGTGTGATTACACCTTCAATGCCGTCAACTTTTTTGATTAGCGCCTTTTTACCATCAATAAAAACATCTACATCATATTCTTTATCTGACTTTGTATTCAATAAAGTCCGACTAGTAATAGGCTTGTGCTTTACTTGAATGTTGACATCGCCTTGTGGACATTTCATCAACGGTAAATATGCTTGTCCAGTATTGACTTTGAAACTTTGAAATCTTGCACTTATTGGTTTATCAGCACTTAACATATGAAATCTAACTTGCAAATTGTTCTCAGAAAAATTCAAGTAAGAATTTAGTAATATCCAAGCTGATCCATCATAGTAATAAGTTGAAATATCTTGCCCAACTCTAGTAATCTTTAATTTTCCAGTCAAACTTGCATTAATAATTTCAGTTTTACTAATTTCAGCAGATTCAACAATCAATCGACTAACAAGATAGTCTGTTGCATTTCGTCGTTCTCTTGATATTTCAATATATGTGTATTGATTAAAAGCAATGACAAATGATATACTTTCAATCAAATTGATTGCTGTTATAGGTAATGTGAAAATTTCAAATGTTGTTTCAATATCAAAGTCAGCTTTCATTCTAAATTTTGACTGAAACCATGCTTGCCGTTGACCGCCAAATACATCTTCAAGTCGTATACCGTCAGATTGATGAAATAATTGATCAGTATTAATAGTTTCCCATTTTTCAGCATCAACAATTTGTCCTTCAAAGTCGGTGCTTGCATCAATAGCAGTCATGAATCTGAATTGTTCTGAAACATCTTCAGAAACAATTGTCTTATCTAAAGATTGATCTCTATAGAATGTCGAGTTTATAAGTGTCTTGTTTATCCTTGTAAAATCACCAACATCGGACTGAGATCTATATAGATTGTAACCTACAATGTCACCATTAATAGGAATCATGTCATCCCAACAAATATCAAGTGTATTCTTAATATATGGATAACTCACAAATACATTTGTTGGAACAATATTATTCTCATTACCTTCAATAACATAAGTTCTAGTCTTAACTGTTTCACGATTGCCTTTTGAATCTACAGCAAAGAATCTTAATTCAGTGTGACCTTGTTGAAGTTCAATCGTTACAGGTGATGTGTCTTGCTTAGTGTTAGGATTTGTCGGGTCAGGGTCCTTACTGTCAAACGAATAATAAATTGTTGCAGGTTCATTAGTTGTCAATGTTACAAACTTTAAGTTCTGGTACTGCCCACTTTGAACATCAGAAGTTGTAATAGGAGTAGTTGTATCATGCTGTGGTATGTTGATCTGATAAACTTCAACTTTTACATTTTCAATATTGTTTGTTACATCAACACTGAAGAATTTCAGTATTGTTGTTTGGTTCACGTGAATAGGTGCAGTGTAAACAGGTGAAGATATTGACGGTGTTGATCCGTCTACAGTATAGTGAGTAACTGCAGGTTCACTAGTTAGAAGTTGAATTGTTTGTATTGATTGAAAAGTTCCGCCACGAGGTTGTGCAATTGTAACAGGTGCAACTATATTACTTGAATAGATTGTAAAATTGTATGTAGTTGAAGATGAAACACTGCCAAAATCTGTTGATGAGATGTAAACAGAAATTATATTGCCTTCAACAAATGGTACAGAACCAATTGCATAAACATTATAACCATTTATAGTTGTAGTTATTGATCCAGTGAACCCCGGTTGAAATTGACCATTTATTATTGCTTGACCTAAAGCTCCTGTACCAAATGAGACATTAATTGAATTATGAACAACGCCTAATGGACTTCGCACTTCAAAATATACAGGAGAAGACGGCACAACATTCTGCTCGTTTGATCCAGGTAAAAAGTTTTGATATGTTGGGCCCGACATTTATAACTCCTTAAAAAATCTTAGCAATCAAATCGTAAATCAATTTTGTTTGCTTATCATCAAATTTCCATCTAGTTCCTATATTAGAATCTGCCCAATCTTTAGGATTAGTGTGTCTTTCTTTTGAGACAGCGCACCAATCAGCTACCATCTCGGCAACATTCATTAACGGCATCTTTGTCGCATCAATTAATTTTGCTGGTTTATCTCTGTTTTCAGTATTTATGACATTAGTTTCATTACTATAAAACTCAGGATGGTGACTGTTTTGCTTTACATGATGTTCTGTAGCACTGTTCATTAGGTCTTTCCAATAATCTGATACATTAAATTCAATGCCGTCACTCTTGCATTTATATTGCCAAGATATTAAGATATATGGTACATATTCAGGATCACAAAACTTACTTGCATCATGATTTTGACATTGTACAGACAAATCAGAAAATCCCTTAAACTTTGATATTTTATCACAATACTTCTTAACTAATGAAATATGATTATTGGTTCTAATTCTGAACCAATCAATCATTTGCTTATTAATTTTCATTCTCATCATTCTCCAATTACAGCTATAACAACATCACCAATTAAATCTTCATCCGTCTTTGTTAAGAATTTCTTAGTAAGACAATTCTTAATCTCAAGCCAATCAATGTCAGCACCATAATTATTATTATCGAGATAACAATCTGCATACACTTTTGCTGATGTCTTAAATGATAAACCCGGTATGTTCTGATTTATCGAATGAAATTGTAAGCCTTGCAAAGATAAGAAATCAACTGCACTTTGTAAATACAAACCATCACGACAAGTCCACAAAATAGTATAGAAGTTTTCATGAATCCATTGAATTACTTCTTTTGCATTCGGAAGTAATTCAAAATTCGTATCATCGATACTTGCAGTTTGTTTTACGATTGTTCCGTCATAATCAATTGAAATGATCTTTTTCATTTATGCCTCAGGAGTACTTATACCAACATTAGAACTGGCCTTAATAATATTCTTCGCTGTTGATATTGGTCTAATTGTATTATTCAATTTAATAAACATGTCTTCAAGTACAGCAGCATGTGTCGCTTCATGAATACCGATTGCACTAATACCCGAGATTATGCCCGTAATGATAGCAGTTGTTATATTACCGCCATTAATGATTGAATTAACTGTACTAGCAACAATACCAAGAATAACAGCTATATAAGGCTTAATATTTTTCAACTTTTCTGAATTCAAATACACAGCAATTGGCTTAAATTTCATCAGATTCATTAGTAGATTCACAATTGCGGCTATCAATAATAAAGATCCTAAATCACTTGCTTTTACACCTTGAGACGCAGTCGCAACCGCATTAATATTGTTAATAATTGTATCTATGGGCACCAATGAATCAACTGCAAGTACTGTGAAAACAGACAAACAGACAAGTGTGATGACTTTGAAAAGTTTCATAAAACCTCCTATTTATTTTTTAGACCGTTTAAGAACTAATTCTTTAAAATCTCTAAATATTTTAAACATCTTCTTGTCATCAGTTAATCGTTTATCCATTCCATAAGCAATTGTCTCTGCAAAATCTTCTTCATAATCACCTGTCAAATCATATTTATTCATCAGCTCAATTGCTTTATTTCTATACTTATGAAATATGAAATGACCGCATTCATGATAAATAGTGTACTTTAATCCATTAGTATAATCTTTGTCTTGTTCTATTGCTTTCACATTCAAATAAATCTTACCACTAACTACAAATGCATATTTTGGAACATGTCCATTATTGCTGATCAAAACTTTATGTTCATCTTTTTCGGACAAATCCTGCATTGGTTTAACTCTATCAAGAGGTAATTCTAAATTAAATTCTCTCTGGAAATCTTTATCCACATCTTTAGCTATCTTATCAATTTCCTGTTTGTCACTAGTACTATCAGATTTCTTAAATGTCTTAAATTCATCAGTTGTAAAGTTGACTACAGGAACATCTTTTCTTGCGTTTCGATTTATTACTTTAAGCCAGAACTTTATTGCTTCTTCATCATGTCGTTTTATTGCTTTTTGTAAGAAATCTTTAGCATTACCTTTTACACTATATTTTAAAAATTGTGCTTGAATTGTTGCTAAATGCTTCATAATTAGAACCTGTCAGTAAGCAAACAAAATATTAAAACGACTATTATTTATAGTTTAGAAATTAAAAGATGTGAACTTATGAATCTTTAGAGACCGATTATATCTTTAAATATTGCATCTAATTCTTCAAAACACTTTTCTTTGTTTTCATAATAATGATATTTAACAGGTTTTATTATCTTATATTTCAATCCCAATTTTTCATATAGTGACAATTTACCATACCAGTCAACGTCGTCTTTCCGACCTAAACCATCCATTTCAATGTAAATATCATATTTTGGCAAACATATATGGTCAATATTTCGTGCAAACAACCATTCTTCTAAATCTTGCTCATTTAATGACCAAAACTTGTGACCGTCAGATGCGATGCCTTGATATCCGTAATAATTTGCCCTTCTTGCAAATGTAATTGGTTCATTTTCAATCTTAAATACTATTGGTCGACTATTTTTAATCTTTAATTTGTCTTCATCTGTTAAATTCTTACAATCATTGCAATTAATAACTGTGATATAGTTGTCATTTACAATAATTTCTTTTCCACAAGTAGTACAATGTCTGATATAAGTTTTAAGATAATTTGGTTTTTCTACACACTTAGTACAAATATAATGATAATCTGTACGAGGTTTTGTCTTGTCAATAATTTCAACAGTTCCACAAAATTGACAAGTTCTGTGAAAATCTCTATTGATACGTTCTAATTTTCGTTGTCTAATTGCTTCTAGTTTTTTATTTTTGCATTCTTTACAATATATAACTGTTGCACGTGGTTTATCAACTACAACATCTTTTTTGCAATCCAAACACTGTCTAATGTAAACTATATCTTTTCGTTGTTCTTTTCTCCATTCAGGATCTGCCTCTAATTTGCGCCGATCTTCTCTGTCTTTTTTACAATCATCACATAAAATAACAGTTGCACATTTACTAGTAGTTTTTACTTCTATTCTGCATATTTTACATTTTCGTAGGTAAATTTTATCTTTTTCTGCTAATTCTTTTTGTTTTTGATTAATTTCTTTTTCAACAGCTTCTTTTCGTCGACATTCATTACAAACTGTAGTATTACCATCAGGAAATTCATTCCGATGTTTTAATTGTTTACACCTACTACAACAAGTATGAGTCTTTCTAAATTCAACTTTTCCTTTACATTCTGGACAATGATAGTCTCTCGAATGTGGGTCTTTACTAAATATGTTTCCGCATTCAGTACATATGTTTTTTGATCGATCTGATTCATTTTCATCTAAAACTTTTATTTTATTAAAACAATTTTTACAACGGAGCCGTAAATCACTTTTCTCAATTTTGCCTCCACAATCAATACATTTTTTAAATCTTATTCTAGACATTGACTGCCTCCATATTAATAATCTCTTATTAATATGTATGCAAAATAGAATGCGATATTTAATCTTTACAGCAAGATGAGTTCACATACAGCACAGGAGCATTGATCAGTCCTAATAAATTTATCCTATTTGAATTCGATTAAATCTCGATCCTGTCCACCGCTTGATATTTTGACCGCTACTATTGTGTACAATCATTTCATTCGCCACATAGTTTTTAAATGGCTCTTTCATTTCCATGTCATATGTTTCATCTTCACCAAAATATTCTTTGTTTTTAATTTCAACAAGTTCAATATTCTGACCATTTTTGACATAAATACTGTCACCAGTAGTTAAATCTTCAAGTTTGATTTCATCCTTATCTTTATTGAAAAATTTATGTGCTTTAGTACAATAAATTTCATAATCATTTGCTAATGTCATTTTAAATAATTCTTGAATACCATTTCGCCAAATATTAATAACATCATTACAAATTAATTTGTTAGTTGTCAAATCCATTGAGTAACTATGTTTTATTCCTCGTTTATAAGCTTCTTCAATTGAAATTGCTTGATTATTATCATTGTCCCAGACAGAGGAGCATGCACGAAGGCACCATGGTCCCATCGAAGCTCCCCTACTGTATGTATACCTATCTTGCCGTAATCCGACAGTGCACAAGACGCGTTTCTTAGCCATTTCTAATTGTTTATCAACCATTGTTTGTATCTGATTTGCTAATGACATGAACTTGTCTGATCGTCTTAAATCTAAACTAATGCCTGATAATGCATAATTGAATTCTTCCCCTGCCCACAAAATTGCTAAATCATTTAATGCATATACTTGAGCTTCCAATAGCATTAAAGGTTCCCATGCTCTTGGGTATGTTAATAAATCAAAGTCTGTGGCAGGCGGATACAAATTCACATAATTACTTGCATCTTCAATATGATTAACAAGCTGCAGATCCGGCCATCTGAACCGCTTAGTCTCAGTAAAGCCTGCTATCTCGTTTTCCGGCGTCGGAGGAGCAAATGCATAGTCCCGATCCGGCTGAATATCACGCAGCTTAATTCTTAACTTTTCAATTAATCGTTTAATTGGTTCTGGATAATCCTCATTTACAATTGTCAATCTATCAACGACATCAAATTCTTCAGTATATGTAGCAAAATCAGCAGTTGTTGCCGTATCCTTTATTTTCCAAATAATTTTGTGCAAACCAACTGATTCAGTATTTGGAATCATCCATGGTGCAAAATAACTACCAATGTCAAACTTTATAGGTAATCTATCAGCAGCCCCAATTAATACTGGTTGACCACAGACCATATCGTATAAACTAAAAGTAATAGTGTATGGATCTTTCAAGTGACCACGATTATCATAAAGAAAGACATTTAAATTGTCTTTACTTGTAGAGTCGCCTCGTCTTAATGCAGGCATAATTTTATCCTCATAAATTTATAATTCGACCAAAATGATCTCGCACATAACCAATATTATCACAACAAGATCCAGATTGTTCAGTATAATGTCCACTACCATTTGGTATTGCTGATGATCCATTTCCTGATGGTATATGTCTTGCCTCACAACTTTCACTCAAATCTCTTACAACATAGAATGTATCAGATTTTTGTTGTAACTGATCAGCTGAATCTACTTTGAATATCCATTGAACAACCCATCTACCTATTGGTGCATCATCATTAACTGTCCAGTCTGCATAATAATAACCAATGCTCACTCTTATAGGTGTCTTTTCAACTTGACTTATTATTGGTGTATATTCTGGTAAATCAATATATGGAATGGTACCTTGTGGATACGTTGGGTTAACTAATGGCTTGTAGATAGTGTATTGAACCAAGAATGGATCAACTAATGCATCATTAAAGTAAAACATAGCCTTGATACCGTCTTGAGTATTCAATTCTTTTCTGTATAATGTTGCAGGCATTTTATCTTACCTCTCTGACAGGGAAGATGCCATTTTTTGCATAAGAAGTAGTGCAGAATTCTCCAGAGTATGCTGCAGGAGTTACAACATCAAATTCTTCAGTTGATGCTTGCATTTCACTATCAAAGTATTGTTTGAAATTCCATTCAATTGAATATTTGCCAACACGGAAAAATCTTGGGTCAATTTTGATAGGTACCCAATAATAACCTTCTTCTTTTCTCATTGGTTTACCATTCATTGCCGATGGTCTCATTACTTCATAGTAACCATGCGTGCGATCAAAGATAGTATATGACACAAAATAGGGATCAAAAGCTTTTAAACCTTGCTGTGTATGAGTTGTAAATGTATTTAAAGTATAGTTTGTAGTATTGAGAAAACCTTCATCATTTAGCGTGTCACGATTATATGTTACAATCACATCATTGACGTAGAATAGTATTTTTAGGTCAGTATTTTCTAATAGTTTGCCTAAAAAGATCATGACATGACCCTTCCTTTTCTATATAAAAGAGAAATAAAGGGATTAATATGGTAGGATTGACGAAGAGATTTGTAGGATTAACTTAATCTTTTGAGAATTTAACTACTAGTCCGCAATTTGAACCTGAGCCTCCGCCAAAGAATGATGAATCAACACATCTAAAGGTTTCTTCAATTGGTATTCTATTACCGTCTTCATCTGTACCACGGAAATATACAAAACCTGTTTCATTTAGTGGAAATGTATTTGATACAGTCCAATTATAAATATAATGACCTTGTTTAAGTCTATTTAATGATGTTTCAGGTAAATCTATAATTTCAGCAACACCATTATAATGAACAACTTCAACAGTTGGATTAGTCGGATCAAACAAATGACCTGTCTTATTAGACACAAATACTACTTTTAAATCTTTTAAAAATCCGCGTGCAACAAAATCAGGCATTTGAGTCCTCCACTGTCATTTAAGATAGTGAGTTTATAAAGACTTAAACTATTTCAGTTTGAGAGTAGTTTTGTAACCAGTATTCAAACAGATCAGATAAGGTTTTTTCTATAGGTATTTCAGGTTTCCAACCTAACTTTTTATTGATTTTATCATAGCTTCCATAGTATTTCATTACATCAAATTTTCGTAATCTTGTTGCATCCACTTCTACATTAACTTTGATATTTGCAAGCTCAATTAATTTGTTTAATAGATCACTGATCTTATATAATTGACCACTACATATATTGTAAATTTCATTTTCATCATCACTTACTAAATCGTATGCTCTAACTGCATCCCTTACATCCAAAAAATCGCGCATAACATTTAAATTGCCGACTTTAATCGTGTTATCAATTTTACCAAGTTTAATTCCTGCTAACTGTTTAGCGAAACTTGAGATGACAAAATTTGTGCTCTGACGCGGTCCTGTTTGATTGAACAGTCTTAAAATAACATACTTTACAGGCAGTAATGGGATCAAATAATCGACAGTCAATTTTGAAATGGTGTAGGGACTTCGAGGTTCTATTAAACTATTCTCTGTCAATTGCTCACTAGATGATTTGTAAATTTCAGATGTGCTAGCAAAAATTAGTTTAGTACCAAATTTCTGGCATGCTCTGATGACATTAAGTGATGACATTACATTATATTGGATCGTATCAAATGGTTTTTCAAAAGATATATGTACTGAAGGTTGAGCAGCTAAGTGAAAGATTTTCTTAATTTTGTACTGCTCAATTATATTGCAAATCTTTTTGTAGTTTAACAGATCTAAATGTATTGTGTCCGGCGTATCTTCACGTGAGCTAATGAGGACTTTATATTTATCTTTTAATTGTTGTACAAGCCAATAACCTACAAATCCGCGACCGCCGGTAATTAAACATGTCATAGTTCATATTTCTCAATTTCAATTCGTTTACGCCAATAATTCAATATTTCAGGCACTGTATCATTCATAAAACTGTATTGCGGTTCCCAGTGTGTTGCAGCTTTGAATTTTGAACAATCACCTAATAGCCAGTCAACGTCTGATGGTCTGATTCTTGTCTCATCTACTTCAATATCAAAATCAATGTCAGTTAATTCTCTTAACCGATTAATGTAATCTAAAATAGTATTACCTTGTCCACTACATATGTTGTAAACTTCTCCGGGTTGACATGAATCCAGTCCTACCCACGCAGCACGGACAACGTCTTTTGCATCAGTCCAATCACGAGTTGAATTAACGTTGCCGACTTTTAATATAGGCTTGATGATGCCTTTTTCCATCAAGGCTAATTGTTTTGCAAAACTTGCCGAAACAAATATATGCCCACGACGAGAACTTTCATTGTTGAAAACTCTAAATCTGTACACATTCAGACCATATGATTGGTGGTATTGATATGCCAGCATATCTGCTGCGACCTTGCTAACTCCATATGGGCTAATTGGTAATAACGGTTGTTCTTCAGTAATTTTGGTTCCATGAGGAACTTTACCATATTCTTCACTTGATAGTGCTATAAAAATCTTTGGATTATATTCTAATTTCACTCTCAACGTGTCTAAATCAACATTATTAATCATCAAAATAGAATTCATTACATTCAACAAATGCGACACGTTTTCATTCATGTATTCTTGAGGTTGATACCACGACGCTCTCACGAATGAACTGGCTGAATATATAAAGATTCGATCTGGCATGATCTTCTTAATAAGGTGTTGAACATTAAAAGGATCTTTCATTTCACAATCATGCCAAATAACTTTACTTCGAAATGACAAAATATTTTCTTCTCGGCTTCTCCATCGTCTTGTACAATGAATCTCATATTCAGGATGATGTTCCAAAATATATTCACAAAGATATGATGCAGTTTGTCCAGTTGATCCTGTAATTAATACCTTTTTCATTCGCATCTCCTAAAAATCTTTCTGACTCCATTTATACGGTATCGCATGACCTATTTGTTCGATCTGTTTTGCCTCATCATGCGGATCAACTCGATTTTCATCCGGTTCATTGTAATTGTAAGATTCTGAAGGACAATTAATCACTAAAGCCTCTTCTTGTGATACACATTTCCATCCATGTAAAACGTATGGCGGAATTGTTACTAATAATGGATTATGAACACCAAGAAACAATTCTTGTAATTCATATTGAGATGGAAATGTTCTAGTATCATATAAAACAAGCTTTATCATACCATGAACGCAGCATACTTGATCAGTTTGTTTTTTATGCCAGTGATAGCCTTTAACAACTCCTGGAAGAGTTGATGTCATATAGACTTGGCCAAATTTAGTATAACAGTCATCATCATCCCGTAGAATCTCCATTAATCTACCGCGTTCATCAGGAATGACTCGAAGTTTCTTTACTTTTAATCCTTCAATCATTGTTTTCACCTTCAAATTTGTTTTGGTACCATTTTATTGTGTCCGTTAATCCATCAAAAAAATCTATTTTTGGTTGCCAACCTAAATTTTTAACTTCAGTGTTGTCAAAATGGTATTCATAATAGTCTTGCATTTTTGTGTACTCAATTAGTGATAGTGGTAATTTGAAAAATTTTAATATTGTTTTAACGATTATTAAATCATCAATTTTTTGACCATTACAAACATTATAGACGTTACCACATTTTCCAAAATTCAATATTACATCTATAGCTCGACAAGTGTCAGTTACATAAATCCAGTCTCTATTTAATTTTCCATCACCTGTTATTAAAACAAAATTTTGTCGAATTGCATTACTAATTGTATTCGGTATAAATTTGTCTCTATTTTGATTAGGACCAAAATTATTTGAAGACTTTACTATGATTATAGGAACATTATACATACCATAATAAGACAAAGCTAATTGCGCACAAGATGATTTGGTAATAAATCTTTTTTGCGAATCATTCACATCTTCAATAGATACTTGAACAAATCGTGTAATATTATAGTTTTTACAACATTCTAAAAGATTGTGCATATTATGAACATCTTGCACACTGGGAATAAAATTGACAACAATGTCAAATTTGTATTTTGAAAACAACTTATCATATTCGTCTGTACTTAAATAATTAACTTGTTCAAAGATAATGCTATTTAAATCAGCGACATTCTCTGTGCATGTGTCTGCAACGACAATTCGATCACTGACATATTTATTTTCAATTAATCTAGTAAAATGCGATCCGACGAATCCCGCACCACCATTTATTAAATATGTCTTCACTAATCGTCAACCCCAGCATGCCCTACGTGCCCGTAAGAAAAAAATGTACCATAATTTTCAGCACTATATACACTATCATCTAATCGTCTATTTACTTTACGTCTTTCAGTCGATCGTCTATCAGAAGATCTACGGTCGTTAGCAGTTAAATTGTTCTGAGACCGACGCTGTGTAACACGCCTTTCAGTTCGTCTACGATCCTTCGTTCGACGCTCATTCATGATTTTCTCTTTGGATTTTGAATTGTTTTACCTATTATTTCATTTGACTGTCTAATTTCGCCATTCATGAATTTTGACACAGTTTTCATATGTGCTTTCGCATCTTTCTTTCGTTGTTCAACTTGTAACAAATATTCAATTTCATCTTTATCATTGTTCATTTTTATGTTCCCTTAAATATTTAGTCTACCATTTTTTCACAAATTTTTACTAATTTTTTAGCAGCCATTGACCATGTATATTTTTTAACTGTTTCAAGTCCACACTGTATTTTATCACTATGCCTATTCTCGTACACTTTTCGCATCAATTTACGTAAATGATTCATATCTGGTTTTGCAAACAATAATCCATAATACATCTGATTAATTTTAATCATTCTCTCAGTCAATGGAACCATTTGCTCCACATCAATTAATTCACAATTCTTATTATCTAGATAATCTAAATGTCCACCATAATTTGTTGCTATAACTGGTATCCCGCAAGCCATTGCTTCTAAATATGTAAGTGAAAATGCTTCACCATAACTTGGAAGCACATAACAATCAGCTTGTTGGTACAATGTAGGTATTACTTCTTCATTTAATTTGGCATTACAAATTGCAATTTTCGGTCGATTCGGCAACTTGCTTAGATAATCTAAAACTAGATCTTTTTCTTGCTTTGTTGAATTTGATGTTTTGATCTGTAATACAACATCATCTTGATTTTCAAACTCTTTGACAAAAGCATTTAGTAATATATCCCAACCTTTTCGATCAATCCATGTACCAATTGATAAAAATGTAAATTGTTTATTACATTTAGAAATTGTTCTAAATTTTTCGTCGTCAACACCTAAAGGAACAACTTCAACATTGTTGACACCAGCAATTGAAAATATGTCTTTACAGAAATTTGATGGTACTACAATACGATCCATTCTATTACAAAAATTGACCCAATTCTTTGGCACTGTATTAGCCTCAAACATTGTATAGCCAACATTAGCCGATGCATTACAATCTACTTTAAATTGATAGGCAATGCCGACATGGATAGAGATGTATTTGCCAGTTAATTTAATAGATTCAAGTTTAGAAAACACTTCCCGATCATCAATTGTAATTCGATCAATACAATCTTGATAGGGAATTAATTGAACAACATGCCCCAGCTTGACCAATTCAAGTATTATGTGTCGGAATCTAGCATACCCACTACAATTATAAACTGGAGCATGAATCTTGAAGTTCACGACTATAGAAGTTTACTTTTAAGATGTCTAACATCAATTTTCCTACTAATGTCGCCAATAACATAATGCAAGTCATCAAAGTACTCAGTCTGACACGGTCTAAACACAGGTTTTACTTTGCCATCAATAGTTTCATCATCTTCTTCAAACCAATCTACTGCAATCTTGAATAAGCCAATATTTGCCTGAGCATAATCAAAGAATGTTGGATCATTCTGATAATATCCATGAAAAAGTGGCCCAAACCGACCATATCTATCATTCTTTGGTTTAATAATCATCTGATTATTCTCAACACAAACTATCCATTTATGCGTAGGCCAACCGAACAAATACTCAGCAAATTCAGTGTGCTCAATAAATTGAGCTGTTTTGGCTATACGTCGAACTTCATCAATAATTTTTGGTGGGTTATCGACATATTGAAGAACATGTGAACACATTACAAAGTCAAATGACTTGTCTTTGAATGGAAGCGTTGTTAGATTTGTCTCAAGAGGTTTAAATGTTTTATTTGCAATTTCTTTCTTACTGAATGAACCTGCAAATACATCAGCTCTAGCAAATGCAACATCATCAAAACTAAAATGAAGGACTTTGTCATTGGGTTTAATTGTCGGCATTTGAATCTCCTTTTAATTTTTGATTTTTATTTATGCATATACCTGTAATTCGAGTTGTATTTTTAATTTATATCCCGCTCTGTGTGAAAGTTTTATGTCAATAACATTAATTTTGACCGGTGATACAGGATCATAAACTAGTTCAACAGGCCCTGTGCCGACAATAGTATAATTTTCTTTAGGTTTTAACAATTGTCGATTTACAATGTTAACAACCGAACCACCTACAGGTCTAGGTATATCAGGAGCAATTACAGTATCAATCCATATGTCTTCAACAACAGTCTCTAAAGATGAAACACCGCCAGCATAAAGTTCATACGTGTATTTTGGTGCAAATCTTACTACAGTTTTCTCTGCAACTTCGGGATTATCAGTTAATGCCCCGTTTGCATCATATAATTTTACTGAAAATGTACCGGTTTTATCTCTTAATTCTTTTGTTGATGACCTTACTTGCACAAACAAATCTTGCAAATAGCGACCTTTTGCAACTCTATGAGATCTGACTTCGCGCTTACCATCAATAGAAATGTCATTCTTTAATATTGCTTTAGATTTAAAATTATCAATAAAATCTTTGTTGTCAGCAGTGCCATGCATTAACATCGTGTAAAATGTCATTCCTTCATATGTAACCCACACATAATAATCATCAGTATCAAGTCTAAGATAATTCATGAAGTTATATAATTTAGTCGTAGTAATAAATGTTTTCAATTCTGACCATTTTACTTGTGTCTGTACCATAATTTATCTCCTATCAAACTCATATTGTTTTTGTGTTTTTGTATGTTCAGCAAATAGATCCAAATATTCGTATTTTATAGTCGATCTAATTTGTACATCTGAAAATTCAAATTCAGGAATAGATTGCAATTTTGTAATAATTTGATTCCGAAAATGCACAATTTCCATTTCAGAAAGAAAACAGTGGCCTTGACATTTTACACCCTTTATGTATATCATCATTGCATCATAATTAGTATTCTTTAATGCAACATTATAAACTTGCGACATGTTAAGAGATATCGAACTAAAATTGAACTGACAAACATCATTCAAATAATTTGCAATTTCATCTAGTAGTACGTCAGGATCATTAAACCATGCCTGAGATTTGTATCTGACGCTTGTAATGTAAATTTCACACGCTTTAATCATTTCATTGCTTCTTCAGGAATTTCAACATCAATCATTGTCTCAATGTTGATTATTGTACCTAAATACCTGCATGTACGCCAAATAGTAACCTCACGTTGAATTTTTCCAACTCTTTCTTCTTTTGTCATTGCTAAATACGGCTTAAGCTTATCAACTGATATGTATGCATTATTAATCAGATCTTTGAATTTTTGTTGTGATCTTGATTCATATGCAACACATGATTCTGTCAAGCATAATGTTCTGAAAATAGGACACTGAAAATTGATAGTTGTTATTGCCATGATTTATACCCCATCATAATAACCAACAGTCGGACTAACAACATACTCGTCATTCAAAATATTAATCTGTTCAAATTTTAGATTAGTATCTTTCATCAACTCAATTGAAAGTATGTGTCTTAACTTGTCAATTAAATCAATAGTTAGTACTCTTTGCAGATAGTAAATAATATTACCAATATGAATTTCAGCCCCAAGATTGTTTAGGTGATGAATATTAATTATCTTAATACTCTGAAATTGTAAGTCTTTTAGTTTTGTATCTTTGATATGTAGAATTAAATTAACAATTTCACCTGCTGCAACTTCGTCAACAAAGGACATATTTTTATAGGATACACCATGTATATAAATTCGCGATGTTGATGGTGGTAATACTACAGCCATTAGAATTCTCTTATTAAAGCTGCATTGTTAAAGTTTTCATATATAGAACGATGTCTTGTATGTTCGATTCTTACTTCTTCAAATATAAAACCTTTTACTTTACTCGCTGCCAACCTTACGATCTCATTTAAATTAAGTGATTCTATAAAATCAATGTCACTTTTCAATTTTCGGTAAGTACTGAGAACAGTAACTTGAAAATTCTGTGTCTCACCTCGCATTGTATTCACATTAAAACCTTTAAATTCCAAATCATTTATGACATCCAGTGCATTCTTTAAATTTGTCATTAATTCACTCTGGGCTTGTGTCCATGCATTACCATTATATCTACAATTACTATAAAATATCTTTAATTCTGAAAAATAATTCATGGTGACACCTTTTTACTTGACCGAACTTCAACATCATCAAAACTAATATCTGATATTGAATTCAATTTAGTAATAATTGCAGTCCTTAATGCAGATGAATCAGCACTAGACAAGTATGCAATATTATTGTACGTCACTCTTTTCATAAATAGAATAGCTGCTGTCCTTGTTTGCTGATTTGCATCAATCGCTTCAGAATGATTTAATGCTAAGTCCCAGAAATCCAATCCTACTATATCTCGCATTGCATCATCTAATAAATAAAGTGTTGCTTCAATATCTGTCATCCACGGTGAACCTTGATATTCAAAACCTGTAACATATACTTCAGTTTCTTCATCATTAATAGTCAATGATGATGTTAATGATGTTAATTCTGATGGATTATTAACAGTCGCATTTATTAATGTACTTCCAACATTGACAACTTTTATTTGTCCGGTAGCCTTACCATTAGCTCCTGTCGTTGCATAATTACTTTCACCATTATCATAAAAGAAAATATCAGCGTCATGACCATGATAATCGCCTGAAACCCAATGGAAATATATAGGCGCACCTTCAACAGGATCACTATTAATATCTAACAACAATACTTCAAGACTAATGACTCCATTGACTAAACCAACAGTTCCTGAAGATACTGTAAATGTTAGACTTGAAAGTGTCGTTGAACCGTATTGTGACATGTTAACCTTTTAGACAGGGTCTTCATAAAATAAATTACTAATAACATCAACTCTACTATAGGTAAAATTAGTTATTGTGTTAAGTTGTGTAATTATATCAGATCTTAATATGTCAACTTCACTTGAAGTTAAATTTGCCAAACTGTTTTTCAACACACCGTCTAGATGAACTTCTAAATCAACTCTTGTTGAATTTCGTACATTTGATATCTTTAGCGTCTTATATGTCATTCCTGATACACCTGAAAATGCATTTCGCATTACAGTTATCAATGATGACGGATCATTCTGCCAAGTTGTCGATGGGTTCGGAAATGCACACACAAACACATAAACTTGAATTGATCTATGATTAGTTGCCATAATTAGAATGTAGAAGATTGTACGAATGCTGTTTCAATTAATATTTCCGAAAACGACAATCCTGAAACATTTAAAACACCATTTCTTATTCTTGTTCGTAAATCAATCGCTTGAGTTTCAGTTAAATTTTCAATGCCATAATAATATGATGCACCAATACCAATTGTTAATGCGTTGTGATTTCCTCTTACCATATTATCGCCAATACCTCTAAACTGTAAATTAGGTATCAGTGCAAGCTCGTCTCTTATTGCATCAGAAAGTGTCGATAAATCAGTTATCCAAACATTACCATTATAGGTGCAATTGGACAATGTTACTGACAAATAAAAGTTTGCACCCTGTTCAAAATTTATATATTTTGTTGCACTATCAGTATTATAATTCATTAAGTACCAAACCCAGCTGTTGCAAAAATTGTCTGATTAAAGATTGCATGTGGACCCATTTTATCAGATGCACTTACTCTCCAATACCATTTTGTATCTATGTTTGGATAATTGTTTGTGTACTTCTGGTTCAGTATTATTTTAGCTTCTTTACCATAATAAACTGATCCAACTCCTGCTGTAGGCATTTGTATAAATATATTTGATGCATTTTTGACTTGCCAGTTTCCATTGTTATTAGGAAACCTTGATTCATTTACTTTGTAATTAGGGTTTGACGAATTGATTGTACTATTAGTATCAAATTCAATTCTGAAAATCAGTTTACTATTATCAGCATCAGTCGGAACAGTGAATGTAAAGATCAGAACATTACCAACAATATGCGAACGGTTGTAAGGAGTTAATAATACTGGAGGTGTTGGATCTGCCATTTATAAGTTCCTTTCATAAGTAATGAACTTATAAAATGATCTACCATTTTCTATCTTTTTGCTTCCATGCTTGTTCAGCTTTGAATCGTTCTTGTTTCTTTAAATTAACATATTCTGGAAATTTCTCAATGTCTTCACGCCAGCCCAAATGAATTCCCAGGTTAGACTCAGTTTCTTTCTTTTCTGAATTATAGATTCCCTTTAATATTCCAATTTTTGCTTTCTTTACTAAACCGATATAATTACGCAAGGATTCATCTACTCGACCGTAAAGTGATTCACCTACAAATTTAAAATCTTTGAAATAGTCATACCGGATCACAGAAAACCAAAAGCCTATAGCAATCTCAGCAAAAACAGGGTTACTCGATGGGTGTTGTCGCAATCTCCACCACCATTCCTGATTATTAGGAGAATTATCTCTATTTAGATCAACACCACACATACCTACTTCTGGATGACTATCCATCATTTCAGCAATCTTTGTAAGAATACAGCCGTTATTTCGAATAAATGGTGGAACAATATCATTGTCTGTGATACACACATATTTTATTTGCTGAGACTTCGCAATCTCTTTAATTATTTGAAGACCTTGATTCTTGGGTTCAGCTATACCTAAATTTGTTTTATTTAGAATAAGATGATGAATGAAACCCAGTTTTTTCATCAATTCAAGATATTCAATAGTTCCGTCTGTTGAAGCATTGTCAACAACAATTACTTGATGAGGATAGAGTATGTGATTTCTAATTGATGAAATCACTTGCACAGTGTATTCTATGCGATTGAAAGTTTGTAATAGTATAGGGATCATGCTTTGATCGCCTCAACTTGTAAGTTTTGATCTGTGTCAGTTGAATCATTAGTTTTTGTTATCTGAAATCCACATTCTTCAAGGAATCTTTTTAATCTATTGTACGAAAATCCTGTCATATGTTGACATTCAATTGGTTCATTATCTCCAAAAATATCTGCTCTACCATATAACATTTGAAAGACAACTTCTTCTGGAGACCAATGAAGATATCTTCTTGAAAATCCAGATGTATCTAATCGATTTTCAACGAATGCTTTTACTGCTCCAATCACATTTGGAACGATGATGATTATTTTTCCATTTACTTTCAGTATTCTATTCCATTCTTTTAATGTAGGTTGTAAATCCTTACTACATAAATGTTCGAGTACATTTGATAAATATATCTCGTCTATTGAATCATTTGCAAATTGCGGTAATTGACGAATATCACATTTAATAACTCGCGGATCTCTGTTGTTTACATCAATATTAATGTAACCTTCTTTTATATCTTTTCCACAACCTAAATTTAATTTAATCATTTTTAAACTCTTTTATATTAGTTTCAAGTAATTGAGATTTATCGAGATCTAAAAATTTATCATTATCTCGCAACATATTAATTAATTGATCTTTTGATATTTGTTTGTTATCATATTTTTTTCTAATTTGCTTCAATTGCTCTCTGTAATTACGTCCTGCGTCTGCATCAGATCCTGATCGTTTTAATCGTACATTCCGTTTATTTTGATATTCAGAATATATTGGCATTGAAATTGATAAATCATCACCTCGATACTTGTTTAAGGGCAAATAATAATCCCAAATGTCCATAGGCAACAATTTAACTTGTAAACAATAATTTGCGTCTTGTTGACCATAGCCAAATTTCACATGTTTAAATCCACCAAGTATGTCATAAACAAATTTTGGTATACAGAAATGCATTCCTCCAACATTACCTTCAAACTTAATTTTCTCTAATTCAACACCGTCAATTTTCACAGTTTCTAAAATAGTGTTGAATTCTTCATTCATTTTAAGACCTACCACACCAACTTTTTTAGTATTAACAGCTTCAAAAACTCCACTTAACCAATTTGGTGGAACTACAATGTCATTAGAAATATGACAAAAAACATCAAAATTATCCATCATATTCATTGTCTTCATCTGATTATTCATTGCTCTAGTCAGGCCTTCGTTTCGTTTAAAAAATAAGTATTTAAAGTTGTTTGTCAAACAAATATCTCGAATCCAATCAACCATTCCTGGTTCAGTTGAGCCATTATCCCAAAGAATAAGTTCATATAAAGATCTATCTGTATTGTCTATAATTGATTGAAGAGAATATTTTGTGTATGCCCATCGATTCCATGTGAGATAACAGATACATGCTTTCATTTTACCATTAAATTCATTCATAGAATGCTTTATTGTCCATAATTTTAGTTCTCAACTTTTTAAGTGCATAATTCTTAATCTGTCTAACACGTTCTTTACTAATTTTAAGTTTTGCAGCAATTTGCGTAAGGTTATGTTCAAACTGACAATCAATTCCATATGTTAATTTAATAATCAATTGTTCTTTTTCAGACAAGATATTCATGTCGTCTATAACTTTCATCAAATTCTTATACTCAAGCTGAACTAATTGCTTTGGCGACTCTGATAGTGAATCATCAGAAAATGTCTCATCTGATTCGACATGATTTAATGAAACAGCGGGATTTACAGCTCTTAATAAATTTTCAATGTCTTTTATGTTATCAAATTTGGATAGAACATCTGAATATGTAAATCCTTCATTCATAAGTTTCTTAATTTGACGCACAAGTTTTAATTTGTGTTGCGGAACAATTACCAAATTAGAATTTATATGTACTGCTTCTTGTATTCGTTGTCTAATCCACCACACTGCATATGAAATGAATCGTATATTTTTTGTTGCATCAAATTTCTTAGCTGCTTGATGCATTCCAATAATAGCTTCATCAATCATATCACCTACATCTAATGACCTACCATGAAATTGGCGTACGACTTGAATGATGAAGCCAACATTTCCTCTAATTAATTTTTCAAATGCTTTCCGATCTTTTCCTTTTTGTATTTTGTCTATAAGCTCATTTTCTTCTTTTTCAGTCAATCTAACTGCTCTTTTTGAACCAAAAATAATACTATAGTTTTCGTGTAAGTCCATTATTGTTCGACTTTTTAATCCGTTTTTGGAGAATAGCGTGACATACTTCTTGTATAAAAAGGATAATTACAAATGCGCACATAAAAACCATCAATACTACTTCTTTTTGATTCATGTTCATTTTAATTTCATCAATCATTTAGGATGCCGTCCCACTGCTTTGCAATGCTATTATACATCAAGTTTTTTACCCAATTATATCCATTTAAGGCCAATTCATTTCTTTTCGCTACATTTGACATCAATTCATCTATCTGATCTGCTAAATTATGTTTGTATGCAACACCGCCTTTTAAAATAATTGGATCAATCACACTATTACCACCGGCAATTACGCACGTTTTTGCAGCCATTGATTCCAAAGCTGATACACAGCATGTTTCATTATTTCCAATTATTGGATTCACTACACACAATTCAGCACTTGCTAGTTCTTCAGCTAACTTTGTCGGACCTAAACTACCTAAAAATTTAATGTCAGTATCATTGTTTAAAATCTGTGTGCAAATAGTTTTATATTCTTCATCTTCATATCCGTACATAGCAAAGCTACCACAAATTGTAATGTCATAATTGAGTTGTCCATGAATTTTCAATAATTCAAGAACACCTTTTACTCTAGTAAGTGACCCTGAATAAACTATCTTGTTAGGTACCTTATCTCTAGTAATAAAGAATTCTTCTCTAACACCATTATATATGCCATAAATTAAATCACTTGAACCATAATACTCTTTAGCATAATCTGCTGCTTCAATACTCGGTAACACAATCTTAATTGATCGTTGCAATAATGTCTGTATAGGATATCTGACCATCTCAAATGGATGATTTTGTTGCCAAAAGACAATTTTCTTTGCATGAAAATGATGTTCAAATAATATTTGTGGATTCCCAACTACAATAAATACATCAGGTTGAAATATGTTCAGAATAGTTATTACCTGAATGTAACTGTTAAGCGGAATATATTCAACATGATTATAGTATCTATGTTGACTACAAGGGCAACAGACTTTAACATCATGAGTTTTACCTAAGCGTTCAGCTAATAGGATAAATGATGTTTCAGTTGCCCCAAAACCCTGAGTTTTTATGATTTCAGGGTTCAAATTTTTTACTTCACTTTCTCTGAAAAACAAAATTTTCATTTTAATCCAAACTTTTTCCTAATATACCTGTCAGCATCTATCTGTGCTTTCCCAATATTTATTTTTTCTTTAGAATAACTGACCTTTCCAAAATGGTGAACATAACTGTTTTTAACATGAACCGTTCGACACCCTGCGTTTCGTATTCGTATTAGTAGCTCTTTTTCATTTCCATAGCACGTTAGAACAGGGTCAAAGCCGCCGATTTTAACAAATACTGATTTTTTTATACCGAAGCAGAATCCATTCACAAGTTCAATATCAATAATTTCACTTTTAGTTGATGCTAACTTTTTTCCATATGCATCTATTTCTTTAATTGACATAGTAAATCGTTTATTGTATAATTCTTTTATAATCTGAGGCCCTGATGCAGAAGAAGTACTAGGACCTACAACTGCAATATCATTATTTTGATCTAAAACATTTGAAAGACTTTGTAAACTATTTTCAGTCAATATTGTGTCAGAATTTAAAAGAAATATGTTTTCATGACTTGAATTACCGATACCTTGTTCACATGCCTTTGTATGACCGAAAGATTTGTCATTTCGTATTAGTTTCCAGTGTTCATTAGATGTAATCAAATTAAGAAAGTTTTTTGTTTCAACTTCAGTACTACCATCGTCAATAATAATGATTTCTTCATTTTTACAATGTCTCACAATTGATTCTAAACACATTTTGATTATTTTAAATTGATTTTTAATTGGAATTACGACTGAAAACATCTGATTTTTTCTCGCAATTTTTCAGATAAATTGAAACTCTGTAAGTCAAGTAACTCTAATTTTTGCCACCATTGTTTTAATTTCAACGGGTGCAAATTCACCTTCTCTTGATAATTATCTAAAGTTACACTATCCCATATTTCCAAATATTTCAGAATATCAAAGTCTTTTGAATGACCCCAATTAGACAATTTTTGTACAACTTCTTGTCGACTTCGACCCCATGAAAAATGTAAAATCTGTAGTGGCGATTTAACTGACAATCTATTTGATGTTAATCTGCATTTTTTGTAGCAATTAACTAAATTAGTGCCTATTCTTGTATCTTCATGAGGTAAAGTAATAAGTAATTTGTCTGCAAATACTTTGTAGATCGAAAGCAGTGTGCATGAAATATCAAATTTTGCTTCAGAATATTGATTCAACCAATTTGCAAATTCTAAAGGATTTAATAATACTTCGTCGCTGTCAATTCCAATAATGTAATTGTCTTTTTTACAATCTTGTGAAATGTAGTTTCTTTCGGCAGTTTCATTTTCAATAGGATGTTGCAATTTATGAAAATTTGACATTTTTAAATGGATTTTTTTATCCACGTCAATTTCATGTATTTTTCTGTCTAAATCTACGTTGTCTAATTCATATTTTTTATTGGACCAAGATATCTTATCTTCATCTAACATCAAGAATATTTCGTCTGCAATATCGTAATAGGACATTATGGACGCAATTGCATATTTATAATCATAAGCAATTGGTGTGTAAAATGATAGTTTCATTTTTTGACTCGACATGTAATTGCTGCAAGCTCAAGATCTAAAAAATCTTTTTCTAAATTGTTTTCAACACATGTCTGTTGTACGTCAATGTCAGTAATTTCACACCAATTCCAAACGTTTTCTTTTATTTGACTGTTAAAAAATTGTTTGTCTTTAGCATAGTCATGAGCTAAAATGTAGTCACCCTGTTTTAAAACTTTTCCAAACAAATTGAATTCTCTTATTTTGTTACCCCCATCACAAAAAAGAACTGTTACACCTGCAGATCTAATCAATGAAGTAATTTCACTAATAACACTTTCCTTGAAAACATCTGATATTCGTAGATCAATACTCAATTTTAAAAATACTTCTTTATTGACAATATGATCTTTGATATCATAAGTCACAAATCTTTTGTTATTTGCTATAGTATATAAACTAAATAAAACAGACAGTCCACCTTTAAATGTACCAATTTCAATTATTGTTTCAGGTTTTACTATATTTAAAAAACGATTTAGTACTATAGGAGCGTTTTCTACTTGTGACATATCTGTTCCAAAAAATGTAGTTCTTGAAACCATTGTTGCTTCCTTACAGTTCAATTTTTTCTGGTCTTGCTAACTCATTCCATTGATTTTGTAATCTTAACACATTAGTGTTGTCAACCATGCAAATGTTATTACTATTGTTTTCATACAAAAAATGACGATTGTTTTCTCTTGAATTAAATGCATTAAATGTATAGTTGTTTTTTATTGAATGTTCTAAATGATAACAGTCTAACTCTAACACTGAAACTTCTTTTTTAAACCTTTTTAATCTGTTAAAACAGTCTCTGTCTTCAGATCCCCAACCAAAGAACCGTTCATCGTATCCACCAATTGCAAGAAAATCTTTTTTGTACAAACAAATTTGACTAGGCGCATCTGCTCTATTAAAGCATTTTGGAAATTTGTTGTCCCAATAAACTATCTGTTCATAGGTTAATTTTTCATCAAAGATTTTTTTTGTAAATCCTGTATTCACATATCTAGCATAATTTTCAACAAAATTGTTATTTGTAAGACATCTTATACAAGACTCTAAGTACTCTGATGATTTAACAATATCAACATCCCAGATGCAAATGATATCGTAAGTAGACTTTTTTGCCAAAAAATTAATTGCTTTTGTCTTATCAACAAATTTTGTATGTAATCTATAACAATTAATCTTAAAATCATTTTGAAATCTCTTCAATATCTTAATCGTTGAATCTAAATTTGCTGACTCAAAAATGTTTAACTCAAACTCTTTATATGTTTGTAGTTTCCAACAATTGAGAGTAAACTCTAAATTTGCGTCTCTATCATGTGCTAATGCAACAATAGATATCATTTTTTGATTTGTTCAATGTAAGGATTTATTTTTTTAACTAATTCAGGGACATCATCTCTATAAAAAACTTCGGGATATAATCCATTATATTCAAATCGTTGATTATAATATTCGCCAAAAACTGTACGATTTTTTCTTTGTTGTCTCTGATATGAATCTTCATCAGAATCATGAGTGCTTGAACGATTTAAAAATGACATGTGAAAGCATTCAAAATCCCAACCATTTTGTTTATACCAATGAGCTAATCTCTGTTTTCGTGCAGGGTGAGGAAATGCTAATAGTATCTGACCGTAACCATATGCCCACCTGTGAGCACCAGTTCGAACAAATCGATAATGTTGAGCAACATCTTTACACGTAACCAAATGCATATTTTCAACAAAATATTTCATTCTAACTGCCAAAGTTGTCCATTGTTTAGGTATCTCTGGCAATTTTTCAACCATTTCTTTCATTCCTTGGTTTGAAAATATTTCATCACCATCCAAAACAAACCACCAAGGAGTTGTTGTCATATCAATTAATTCATTTTTATATTCATTAAATTTTGCTTGAAATTCCAATCCTGTTAATTTTGGTTTCTGTATTAAAGTGATTTTGTCAGACTTTATAGTATCCAAGATTTCTAATGTTTTGTCTTCCGATCCTGTGTCACATATTAATAGCTTGTCAAAATAGGGCAATATTGATTGTATTACATACCAAATCCACACGTCTTCGTTTCTAATAACAATGTGAGCTGTAATTTGTTCTTTATTCATGAGTCTCCCTTATTTGTGACAAAACCATGCATATTTATTGTTTAAATCAAAAGCCTTAAACATTGTATTAATTGGTAAACCATGTATTATACAATGATTGTAATGAGTATATAAAATATGATTAATTGCGGCCATGTCTATTGTATTTGAGACATCTGCATCAGTAATTAATTTTGTAATTTTTTCAAACACGTTAATTAAAAGTGTTCTATTGCCACCTATTAATCCTGCATTTAATACTTGTCTATTTTTATACTTTTTATAATCTTCATTTTCATATAGTTTAGCTAGTTTAAAACATTCAGTCATCCACCAATTCTTTTCAATTATACTTTCTTCATCACCGCAATATACTTTATCTAGTTCCATAAATTGAAAAGGATTTTTCAAAACAATAACATCCGAAATGTCTGTAAAAAACACATTGTTAAAATCAGTTCTTGATTTTAACAAATCATAATAAAGTTTCCATCTAATATCCGCCGGATTTAGTATGTCACAATTGCATCTAACAAATTTTATTTTGTTAGTTGTATATTCGTGAATGAATTTATCAGATAATTTATCCATTAATATGATACAATTTAGATCTTGTTTAACGACTGATTCATAAAAATTTTTCATTATATCAAAACAATCGCTAGGCCAAACATATTTTCGTTGAGAATCTTTTCTAAATGTTAAATATGTAGTCACAATGTAATCATTTTCATAATCATTACTAACACATTTAAAATTGATATTAGGTTTAATAGGTTCTAAAATAGTTGAATCATGCTGATTATCTAATCTTATGTTATTTTCATTCGTGATGGTCACAACATTTTTTTTAATATTTTCTTTTAATATCCCATGATTTAAAACATCTTTTCGAAATCCTTTGAATTCCCATGCTGATGCATGCCATAAATGTATCCCGAATGAATCCATGTTGGTTGCTGTTAAACCAAATTTGCATAGTCTAGTATATAAATCCTGATCTTCATATCCCCAACCGAAAAAGCGCTCATCAAAACCACCGATAGCCAGAAATTTAGCTTTTGATAATGCTATCTGACTTTTTCCATTTTTATCTAATTCATTGATGTTTGATGCTTGTTCAAAAGTTAATTGCTTTGTAATGTACTTATGTGTGTTTTTTCGATCTAAATATTTTACAAATTGTATTAAAAAAATATTCTCGTTAATTTTTGAATTTACTTCTTCAAGATAATCAGGCTGCTTTACGACATCTGCATCAGCAATGCATATTATATTTCCATTTGATTTTCGCACCAAAAAATTCAGAAATTTTGTTTTATCCACATATTTTGTATGTAATCGCCAATAATTAATTGGATACAAATTACGATATCTATTAACAACTACATTTGTTGAATCTAGATTTGCAGTCTCAATAACATTTACTTCAAAATTTTTGTATGTTTGACAACTCATCGAGTTCAAAAATCTATCTAAAACTTCGTCCCTATTATGAGTATAGACATTTACTGAAATCAAATTGTCAGACATTTTATACATATTAAATAAATTGAGTCGTGATGTCTAAAAATTTAGTTTTCCAAAAATCTATACTAAATTGCTGCATCAATTTCTTTCCATTAACTGATAAATCGTTTCGCAAACTTTCATTAGTAAGTAATTTATTAACCGAATCAACAAAACTTTGGTCAGATTCGCAAATTAATGCTGTCTCATTGTGCACTAATCCCCATGGTATTGCCCCTAACTGAGTAGTTATTACAGGGATTCCAAATGCAAGACTTTCACCAATTTTGCCATTCATTCCAGCGCCATATAGAATAGGTGCTAAACAAATTGAAACTCGAGACAGGAATTCTTTAATTTTGTACTCTGCACCACAAACGTTAATACGATTATGTTCATGAAATCGTTTTATTGACTCTGGCGGATGTTTACCAACAATATAGAAGTTTACTCCAACATTCGGAATAATCTTCTCACATAAATAAACAGTTGCAGTAATATTTGGTTCATGTAACCAATTACATATTGTATATGCATTATTTGTGTTCAAATTTGCTTGACCATTATTGATTTCATATATACAAGGTAAAATACTTATCTTATATTGTGAATTGTACTTCAGCAATTCTTGCTTGTCAATTTCAGTTGTTGCTATTAAATAATTTGCCTTTTTGTACACATCAAGTTCTGAACTCCTGACATTCTCAATATTCTGCTTCATCTCATTCAAGTTGCCTTTGTAGACGCATTCTCTTTCTAATCTAAGAAATTCAACATCAATTGTATCTATCACTATTGGAACATTCGTTTTTGTTCTAATGAAGTCAATTAAATTTTGTGCTATTCTCCAGTGTGAAATTATAACTAAATCTATCGTTTTAGTCGCCAAAATTTCCGAAATAGTATTTTGGAAGTTGCCTGTTAGGTGTGCAGCACAGCCATTACTCTTTACATCATTTATTCCATAATCTGCGCTATTGGCAACAACATCTATTTCATATTGCTGTCTAAGAATTTGCAGCATTCGCAAAGAGCGGATGTCTCCTGCACTTTTCAATGCATTTGGCATGCCTTTCGACAAAAAAAGTAAATTTTTCATAAAACGTCTTTATGCTTTTCTACAAACAACATTTTGTTCCTCTCGACATTTCGTTTAAAATCATTAATGTCTTTAATCTCATCATTTAAATGATATCCATTGATTTTAGTTGATGAGTGATTGTGGTCATGTATATGTCGAATATCCATCCAACAAACTTTGTATCCTGCTTTTCGTATCCTAAAACACAAATCTGTTTCTTCGTATTGCGCGTATTTAAAATTTTCATCAAGTATGCATCCGTCATCTCTCATCAATTGATTAAACAGATTTGAATGTACTCCAAAAAAAGCACCTTGCACTGATTCTGATTCTACAACTTTATTTGATTTCGGTTGTATGTGAAAATTTCCGTTCTTATCCCATTTTAGTGGATGATATGCGCATCCTACGACACCTGTATTTTCTTGTTCCAATATTGAAATTAATTTTTCATCCCACATAAATTCTTGAACTATAATATCACTATTTATGAAAAATACATGACCATGATTAAACTTTTCAATATACTTGCACAAGACATTGTTTCCTGCAGCAAATCCTAAATTCTTTTCACTTCTATATACGAACTCATTCTCCTTAAACAAATCAAACAATTTCTCATATTCTTCTTTTCGACTTCCATTGTCTAACACATAAAAGTCAAAATCACCTTTAGTATAAGTCTTAAGTGACTCATACAATCTCAATGTCATGTCAGTAGTATTCCAGTTCAGCGTAATAATAGAGATCATATTAGCTTAAGTGCACCTTTTTCAATTAGTTGAAACAGTCTATGGATAGGCTTAGTAGGTCTTCGAAGTCCTTGTTCCCATTTTTGTAAAGTATCATAATTTGTATTACAAGCAATTGCAAATACAGGTTGACTCATGTTCAATTTTTTTCTGAGTGCTACAATATTTTTAGGACTATATCGTTTTGGTTGTTCATAGTCAGATCTGAATGTTCTCAAAGTAATCTTATTTTGTTTCATTTGTAGGTATCCACCAACAATCATATCCATAAATAATCTTACCACTTGTAAGTCGTATCTTTGGCATTGGGTTATTTACTTTTGTTGCATCATAAGGTGTAAGTAACAATCCATTCAATGTTCGCTTTTTACCTACGATGACAACTTTTACTGGCGTATTCTCAGGGTACTTCTTGCATTTCCAATCTAGCACTTGTAGCCCCATTTACCTGCAAAATATTGACGGCTTTCAATCATCAATTTTTGTTTTTGCGCAAGAGTAGATGAAGTACTGTCATTATGTTTTATCACTACCTCCTTTATACACTTAATCTTTAGACCTTGCTTTTTTATTCTTAAACAATAATCTACATCTTCATAGTAAAAACGAAATTTTGTATCTAGTAGTCCAACTGCATCAATCGTTGTTCTTGGTAAATAAATGCAAGAACCTGTTATCCAATCTGGTTCAGTTGTAAAATCATCAATCAAAGACTTACCTTTAGCATATTCATCTAGAACTGCACCGACATCTAATCCTCTTTTAGTCTGAATTGCCGGTCCTACAGCGCCTAAACCGTCTTTTTCAACTGCATGTGTCAATGTTGCAAGCCAACTATCACCCAACTGCCTTTTACTAAATACTTCAATATCATTATTCATCAAAATGATATCATTCTTTGAAAACAATGATATAATATTGTTATGTGCGGCAGAGAAGCCTATATTTTCTTTATTATCAATTAATACTATCCTTTGTCCTAATGATCGTAAATAGTCAATAGTTCCATCTGTTGATCCATTATCAGATACAACAATTTTGTGTTCTGGAAATGCTGTATACTTAAACAGACTCTCAAGACATTTCTTGGTATATGACAATTTATTATATGTCAAAATTGATATAATGATCATTTTTATTCTCCCAATTTTGTAAGCTTAAATTCATTATTTGCCGAATATACAAAAGGAATTACATTCATATGTCTAAATTCATCTAATGCAAACTTCTCAAATTTCTGTGCAATTACTATACCTGTTACATTTTTCCATACTTTGATTGAAAGCTTCTTCCAAAAATGTCTCATATACTTCTCTATCTGACTAACAATCGAATGAGTACCTGCATTTAGTTTTACTTCTATAGGATAAACTGTGTTTTTATCATATGCTACAAGATCAACATTACCATACTCAGTTTTAAATTCAGATGATTCAATTTTAAAATCAGCGCCAAAAAATTGATATAATGATTTTGAATTACAAATCATTTTAACAATATCTTTTTCTTT
>ERZ724518.16-NODE-16-length-49111-cov-8.097929_pt1 | contig 49111 bp, 49 predicted proteins | sample MGYA00376051_ERZ724518 | MGnify/ENA primary metagenome ERZ724518 (study PRJEB28724, sample SAMN07190885) | wastewater metagenome | isolation source: influent of sewage treatment plant in Hong Hong | place: Hong Kong | collected 2016-03-17 ... | reverse complement strand
CGAGCGGTAGACCTCCAGCAGCTTCACCGCGATGATCGGGGCCAGTGACCCGGCGAAGATCGCGGTCACCTGATAGCCCAATGACACACCGGAGTAGCGCATCCGGGTCGGAAACATCTCGGCCATCATCGCCGGCTGCGGGGCGTACATCAGCGCGTGAATCACCAGACCGATGATGATCGCGGCCATGATCAGCTGATAGCGCCCGCTGCTCATCATCGGGAACGCGAAGAATCCCCATGCCCCGGCGCCGATTGCGCCCACCAGGTAGACCGGCCTGCGCCCGAACCGGTCCGAGAGCCTGCCGACCTGCGGGATGACGATGAAGTGCACGAAGTGGGCGACGAGCAGCCACCACAGGATGTCACTGGTGTCGGCGTGAACCTGAACCTTCAGATAGGTGATGGAGAAGGTGATCACCAGGTAGTACATGATGTTCTCCGCGACCCGAAGTCCCATGGCGGTGAAAACCCCTCGCGGGTAACGCCGCAACACCTCGATGACGCCGTACGAGCCGGCCTTGATCTGCTCGGCCTCCTGCTGGGCCTCGACGAAGATCGGCGCGTCGCTGACCTTGGTGCGGATGTAGTAGCCGACCAGCACCACCACCGCCGACAGCCAGAACGCGATCCGCCAACCCCAGGATAGGAACGACGCCTCGGTCAGGGTCGCGGTCAGCGCGAGCAGAACGACGGTGGCGAGCATGTTGCCCACCGGTACGCCGGCCTGGGGCCAGCTGGACCAGAATCCGCGTTTCGGGTCCGGGCTGTGCTCGGCCACCAGCAGCACCGCACCGCCCCATTCGCCGCCGACCGCGAATCCCTGAATGAAGCGGAGCACGACCAACAGCGCAGGCGCCCAGTACCCGATCTGCGCGAAGGTGGGCAGACAGCCCATCAGGAAAGTGGCGGCCCCGACGAGCAGGATGGAGAACTGCAACAGCTTCTTGCGCCCGTACTTGTCACCGAAGTGGCCGAAGACGACGCCGCCCAGGGGACGGGCGGCGAAGCCGACCGCATACGTGACGAATGCCGCGAGGATGGCGTCGAGATCGCTTGTGCCCTTCGCGAAGAACACCTTGTTGAACACCAGGGTGGCGGCGGTGCCGTACAGAAAGAACTCGTACCACTCCACGACGGTGCCGGCCATCGAGGCGACGACGACCTTGCGAAGACCGGAGACGGCACTCGTGACGTTCATCGGTCACATTGTGTCGAATGCGTGCGCTGTGAGTACCCAAACGCCTACATGAAGCCGAGAACCCTCGCGGCCCGATCAGCCGTTGCGGCGCCGGCGAGCTGACGCATCATCAGAAGTCCGTCGAGCAGTGCCAGGGTGGCCGCGGCCTCGGCCCGGCAGGTCTGCGCGTCGCCGGTGAAGAATCCGCTCAACCAACCGATCCAGCCCTCGGTCAGCTGACCGGCCAGTCCGGCGAATGGCTCGATGCCGGCGGTCGCCTGGCCGATGGCCTCGAAGTACAGCCCGAAGATCGGATCGGTCTCGGCGGTGGCGAGCACCGGCCATGCCTGCCTCGCGAGTTCCAGGTGACCCGCTGCCGGCGCGGTGAAGGCACCGGCCAGGACCGTCTGCAGTTGCACGGCCACGTCGCCGAGGATGGCCACGATCAGTTCGGTCTTCGACGGGAAGTAGTACACGATGACCCGATCGCTGACGCCCAGCCGACGGGCGAGGCGCCCGAACGTCAGCTGGCTCAACCCCTCGGCCAAGGCCGCCTGCAGCGCCCCGTCGAGGATCTCGTCCCGCGAATACTTGTGCCCCATCGGGTCTTGATTGTAGTGGTTACTACGTTTATGGTTCGTAGTGATTACTACAAACGGAGGTGAGACATGGCGTCCCTTGCCAGCAACACGGCCGCACCCGCGTCCCCGTCGGCCGTCACCCGATACGGAATCCCGTTCATCTCGGTGGGCCGGATCTTCGCCGGCATACTTAGTTGGGCCAGCCCCACGGCGTCGTCCCGCGTCTTTCTCCTTGGCCGGCCCGCCCCGGACGGTCGCGCGGGAATGATGTTCCGACTGTTCGGCATTCGTGACCTCGCGCTCGGTCTTGCGCTGCAGCACCCGAGCGCCGATGTGCGCAAGGTGGCACTGCAGGCCGGGGTGGCGATCGACTCGGCCGACGTGCTGGCGACCCTCCTGGCGGTTCGCGCCGGCGCGCCGAAATCGGCCATTCTGGGTGCCGCGGGCGGCGCCGTGCTGTTCGTGATGCTGGGACTCAAAGCGCTGACCGAGAAGCCCTGATTTCGGGCCCGGGCTTGCCTGGCGGTGCCGCGCTTTGGTGAAGTCATCGCATGCCTTTCATCGACCATGACCGCGGGCGCGCCTACTACCGGCACTGGGCGGCCGAGGATCCGCGGGCCGCGGTGGTCTTCCTGCACGGCTTCGGCGAGCACAGCGGCCTGTATCACCGGTACGGGTTCGCGCTGAACGCGGCGGGCATCGACCTGTGGGCGGTGGATCAATTCGGCCACGGGATGACGCCGGGAGAACGGGGGAACTTCGGCTCCATCGAGGACAGTTCGGCGCTGGCAGAGGGACTCACCGAACTGGCCGAGCAGGCCCACCCGGGCATCCCGCTTGTGGCACAGGGACATTCGTTCGGTTCGATCGTCACACTGTTCCGGCTGCTCGCGCAGCCGCAGCGGTACCGGGCTGGTGTGATCTCCGGCGCGCCGCTGGTGCCGGTCGCGGCACTGCTCGACAGCGACTCCTCGTTCGACCTCGACCCGGTCTGGCTGTCCAGCGACCCGTTCTACCTCGATGCATTGGAGAACGACCCGCTGGCCTTCGTCGACGGGAACGGCACGGTGCTGACCCGCGAGTTGGACCACGCCTGGGACCGCTTCGGCGCTGAGCTACCCGGGTTGACCGTGCCGACGCTGGCCGTCCACGGGGAGGACGATCCGATAGCGATGATCGGCGCGGTGCGCGCCTACGCCGACGAGGTCCCGGCGCTGCAGGTACAGGCATTCGACGAGGCCCGCCACGACATCCTCAACGAGTCGGCACATCGCGCGGTGGCAGCCGCGATCATCGCGTTCATCGATCGGGTCGTCCCCACCGCGGACCAATGACATCCCGGTGAATCAGCCCAGGATCAGACGGGTGGCGTCACGCAGGACCCGCGCCCGGCCGCCGACGAGCCGGTCGGCCGCGATCAGGTGGTCGCCGATCACCAAGGAGAATGCCAGCATCGCCCGGGCCTCGACGTCGCCTGCATCGCCGGACAACGTGGAGATCAACTCGCGAAGGTAATCCATCCTGCGGTTGTCGACCCGGCGCAGTCGGGCGGCGACCTTGGCGTCGCGGCGGGCCCACTCCCGCACGGCGAGGTCGATCGGCAACAGGTCGGGGGCAAAGGTCAGCATCCCGGCCTTGCGCGCCTTGCCGGCCGCATCGCCACCCTCGGCTTCGACGCGGCGGCGCACGTCATCGGTGCTGCGCTGCTCCCAGGCGTCGAGCATCGCGTCGACGAGTTCTGCGCGTCCACCGAACTGGCGGTAGAAGCCGCCGCGCGTCACCCCGAGGCGTTGGGCGAGCACCTCGACGCGCACGGCGCCGGGTCCCTCGGTGGCCAGCAGATCCAACCCGGTGTCGATCCAGAGCTGCCGCGAGGTTCGGACTGGTGGAGCCACGTTAGATACGATACAGTACTGTATCTATGGAGACCGGAAACGACACGCTGCGCGCCTACTGCACGCTCGATCGCATCGACCACGCCGACACACACCTGGTGGTCGCAGACAGAGCAGATCGAATGACTCCCGAATCGTGGGCCCGTGAGATTCTCGAAGGACCCCCGGCCGTGACGCGGGCGCGGCTGACCGCGGGCTGGACGATGCTGGGGCTGCGGGTGCACCACCGCGGACCCGATGCGATCGCGGGCTGGCCGATCGCCTGCCGGGACGCCGAACACGTTCGGCTCCAGGGTGATTCGCTGATCGGGTTGACAGGTCAGCTGGTTACCCGGGTAACCGGCGCCGGCGTCGAGTTCGCCAGCTTCGTCCAACTGGGCAACCCGATGGCGCGGGCGCTGTGGGCCAAGGTGCTGCCGACGCATCTGGAGATCGTCGACTCGCTGCTGCGGAGGGCCGCCGAGCGGGCCGGTTAGAGCCAGGTGTCGTCGGTCGTCGTGGTGAGGAACGCCTCGAGGTCGTCACGCCACTGGGCGGGGGTGTTCTTGTCCGGCTCGATGCCGGTGTACTCGCCGCGGTAGAACAACAGTGGGCGCGGCTTGACCTTCGGCACCTCCGAGAGCGACTGCACCAGCCCGAACACCACGAAGTGATCGCCGCCGTCGTGCACCGAGTGCACGGTGCAGTCGATGTGGGCCAGCGAGTTGTCCAGGATCGGCGAGCCGAGCTCGGACGGGTGCCAGTCGACGCCGGCGAACTTGTCCGGCTCCTTCGACCCGAACCTGGCGCATACCTCGCGTTGCTTCTCCGTCAGCACATTGACGCAGAATTTCCCACTGGCCTCGATCGCCTGCCAGGACCGGGACATCTTGGTGGGGCAGAACAGCACCAGCGGCGGCTCCAGCGACAACGCGGCGAACGACTGGCAGGCAAAGCCGATCGGCACGTCGCCGTCGAGCGTGGTGATGATCGTGATACCGGTGCAGAACTGTCCGAGCACATGACGAAACGTGCGCGGGTCGAGGGGCTCACCCGACATGTCGGCGCTAGCCCGCGTGCGAGCCGACCGAGAAGTCGTGTCCCCACAGGCTCACCGCGGTACTCTCCCGCGCCACCCAGCCGTGGTCTTCGACCTGCAGCCCCTCGCAACCGAATTCGACGTCGAACCCGCCCGGCGTCTTCATATAGAACGACAACATCTTGTCGTTCACGTGCCGGCCCAGCGTCGCCGACATCGGCACCTTGCGGCGCAGCGCGCGATCGAGGCACAGCCCGACGTCATCGCTGTTCTCCACCTCGACCATCAGGTGCACCACCCCACTCGGGGTCGGCAGTGGCAGGAACGCGAGGCTGTGGTGGCGCGGATTGCAGCCGAAGAAGCGCAGCCACGCCGGGGCGCCGTCGGCGGGCCGGCCGACCAGTTGTGGTGGCATGCGCATGGAGTCCCGCAGCCTGAAGCCGAGGACGTCGCGGTAGAAATGCAACGCCTCGGCGTCGTCCCGGCACGTCAACACAACGTGGCCGAGGCCCTGCTCGCCGGTGACGAATCTGTGGCCGTACGGGCTGACCACGCGGCGATGTTCCAGTGCCGCACCGTGAAAGACCTCCAGGCAGTTGCCGGACGGGTCGGCGAACCGGATCATCTCGTCGACCCGGCGGTCGGCGAGTTCGGCCTGGGTCGCCTCCTTGTACGGCACCCCCTCCATGTCCAGCCTGTCGCGAACATCCTGCAGTTCGGCGGCATTCGCGCATTCCCAGCCGGCCTCGGCGAGCCGGTCCCGGTCGCCGGGCACGATCACCAGCCGAGCCGGGAAGTCGTCCATGCGCAGGTACAGCGCACCGTCGATGGTGCCGGTGCCCTCGACCATGCCCAGCACCTTGAGCCCGTACTCCCGCCACGCCGCAACGTCGGTCGACTCGAAACGCAGATACCCCAACGATCTGATGCTCATGCGCGATCCGCCTCCGCTACTCGCTGTCCGCTCATGCGCGATCCGCCTCCGCTACTCGCTGTCCACTCATGCGCCACCTCCGAGGAAGTCGATGGTCAGCCGGCTGAACTCGTCAAGTTTCTCCAACCGAGCTCAATGTCCACATTGCCCGAAACCGTGCAGCCGCACCCGCGGAATGCCTCGGGGCCACCGGGGCACCGTCAGACCATGGTGTCGCCGAGTGGCAGCCCGAACTCCTGGTTGCCGTACATGACATAGGCCCGCTCGGCGTCGTTGGCGGCGTGCACCCGGCCGGCGTGTGCATCCCGCCAGAAACGCTGCAGGGCAGTCTCGGTCTGCAGTGCGGTGGCGCCGGCGCTCTCGAAGAGCCGGTCGATGGCCGCGATGGCGCGCTGGCTGGCGCGCACCTGATCGCGGCGGGCCCGGGCCCGCAGCGACAGCGGAACCTCCTGGCCCGCGTTCAGCAGCGCGTACTCCTCGGCGAGGTTGCCGGACAGCTGACGCCAGGCGGCGTCGATGTCGCTGGCCGCCTCGGCGATCCGCACCTTCGCGAACGGATCGTCCTTGGCCTTCTCACCGGCGTACGCGGCCCGCAGGCGCTTGCCCTGGTGCTCGATGTGGGCGTCGTAGGCGCCGTACGCCATTCCGACGATCGGGGTGGAAATCGTGGTGGGATGCATTGTCCCCCAAGGCATCTTGTACACCGGTGCGGTGTTTGTCGCCAGGCCCGGCGCGGTGCCGTCGCTCATCTGCTTGAAGGACTGGAAGCGGTGCCGCGGGACGAAGACGTCCTTGATCTCCAGGGTCTTGCTGCCAGTGCCCTTCAGGCCGACCACGAACCAGTCGTCGACGATGTTGTAGTCGCTGATCGGGATCAGGAAGCTGCCGAAGTCGACCGGCCTGCCGTCCTTGATCACCGGGCCGCCGACGAACGTCCAGGTGGCGTGGTCACAGCCGGAGGACCAACGCCACGCGCCGTTGACGATGTAGCCGTCGCCGTCGTCGGTCACCACCCCCGCGCCCATCGGGGCGTACGAGGACGAGACCCGCACGGCCGGGTCCTCACTCCAGACATCCTCCTGGGCCTGCTGGGTGAACTGGGCCAGGTGCCAGTTGTGCACACCGAGGATGCCCATCGCCCAACCGGTGGACCCGCAGGCGCTGGCCAGCCGCCGCACGGCCTCGAAGAACAGGGTCGGATCGCTCTGCAGGCCGCCCCACTGCTCGGGCTGCACCAGCTTGAAGAAGCCGACCTCTTCGAGCTCGGCGACCGACGCATCGGGGATCCGGCGCAGGTCCTCGGTCTCCTGCGCCCGGGCGCGCAGATTGGGGAGCAACTCGTCGATACCGGCCAGCACCGACTGCGCATCGCGCTGTTGAATAGACGTCACTGCATGCCTCCCAGAGAGTGCGTTACTGGGTCCAAGACTAGAACACGTTACGATTCGTGTCGAGCAGCGTAGCGCTGGGGCTGGTGGCGGTAGGTATAGCGTTTTCTGTAACCTGTTCTAGTTGCGATGAAGGGAAGGCTAAGCAAGGTGACGCAGGTCCCGCCCGATGAGCCGCTGGGCAGCCACGTACTCGAACTCGAGGTGGCCGAGGTCGTCGAGGAGACCGAGGATGCGCGCTCGGTGGTCTTCACGGTGCCGGCAGGTGCCGAGGTCGCTGCCGAGCGGCTGCGCTACGCCCCGGGTCAGTTCCTGACGTTGCGCATCCCCAGTGACCGCACCGGCTCGGTGGCACGCTGCTACTCGCTGTGCAGTTCCCCGTTCACCGACGACGCCCTGACCGTGACCGTGAAGCGCACCGCGGACGGCTACGCGTCGAACTGGTTGTGCGATCACGCCCACAAGGGCATGCGGATCCATGTGCTGGCACCGTCGGGCACGTTCGTGCCCAAGACCCTCGACGCCGACTTCCTGTTGATCGCGGCGGGCAGCGGCATCACCCCGATGATGTCCATCTGCAAGTCGGCGCTGTCGCAGGGCGGCGGTCGGGTGGTGTTGCTGTACGCGAACCGCGACGAGCGGTCGGTGATCTTCGGCGGCGCGCTGCGCGACCTGGCCGCGAAGTACCCGGACCGGTTGACGGTGGTGCACTGGCTGGAGTCGCTGCAGGGCCTGCCGAGCAGCCCCGCGCTCGCCCAGCTGATGGCGCCCTACACCGGCAGGCAGGCCTTCATCTGCGGGCCGGGACCGTTCATGCAGGCGGCGCAGGACGCCCTGGAGTCACTCGCGGTGCCCGCCAAGCAGGTTCACATCGAGGTGTTCCGGTCGCTGGACACCGATCCGTTCGCGGCGGTGACCATCACCGACGCCGGCGACGAGCCGCCGGCCACCGCCGTCGTCGAACTCGACGGAAAGACCCACACCGTGTCGTGGCCGCGCAGCGCCACGCTGCTCGACGTCCTGCTCGACAAGGGCCTGGAGGCGCCGTTCTCGTGTCGCGAAGGACATTGCGGCGCATGCGCTGTGGTCAAGCGCAGCGGTGAGGTCGAGATGGACGTCAACGACGTCCTCGAGCCGGACGACTTGGCCGACGGACTGATCCTCGCCTGCCAGGCCCGCCCGCTGTCGGATTCGGTCGAAGTCACCTACGACGAGTAGGCCCGGTTCTCCTGAGATCCCCGGGCCGGTTCAGCGCGGCAAGCCCAGCAGCCGTTCGCCGGCCATCGTCAACAGGATCTGCTCGGTGCCGCCCGCGATCGTCAGGCAACGGGTGTTGAGGAAGTCGTGCACCGCCCTGTCGACAACGGCGCCCGCGGACTCGGCCAGATCCATCCGCAACTCGGCCAGCGACTGCCGGTGTCGCACGCCGATCAGCTTGCGCGCGCTGGCTTCCGCGCTGGTGTCCTGGCCGCCCACGGCCAGCTGCGCGATGCGCTGGTCGAGCAGCGAACCGACCTGAGCAGAAAGGATGAGTTCGCCGACCCGGTCCTGCAGCGCGGTGTCGATCTCCTGTTGCGCCACGGTGCGCAACATCTCCTCCACCGGGTTGCCCAGCGCGGTGCCCTGCGCCATCGCGACCCGCTCGTTGGCCAGTGTGGTCCGCGCCAGACGCCAGCCGTCGTTGACCGCGCCCACCACCATGTGGTCGGGGACGAACACATCGTCGAAGAACACCTCGTTGAACAGCTCGGCGCCGGTGATCTCGCGCAGCGGGCGCACGACAATGCCCGGGGTCTTCATGTCGACGATGAAGTAGGTGATGCCCTTGTGTTTGGGAGCGTCGGGATCGGTGCGGGCCAGGCACACCCCGTAGTGCGCCTTCTGCGCCCCGGAGTTCCACACCTTCTGCCCGGTGAGCCGCCAACCACCCTCTGCCCGAACAGCTTTCATCTTCAGGGCGGCCAGATCCGAGCCTGCACCCGGCTCACTGAACAACTGACACCAGATCAACTCGCCGCGCAGCGTGGACGGCACGAACTGGTCGATCTGCTCCGGCGTGCCCGCCTCGAGGATCGTCGGCACCGCCCACCAGCCGATGACGAGGTCGGGGCGCTGCACACCCGCGGCGGCCAATTCCTGATCGATGAGCAGCTGTTCGGCCGGCGATGCGTTGCGGCCGTGCGGCTTCGGCCAATGCGGCGCAAGCAGACCACTCTCGGCCATCGCCGGCTGGCGCTTCTCGACCGGCAGTGCGGCTACCTCGGCGACGGCCGCGGCGATCTCGGGCTGCAGGTGGGCCACCGATTCCAGGTCCACCTGCAACTCGCGCCGCACGCCGTCGAGCGTGAGTGCGGCCACCCGGCGTAGCCACCGGGGCCGGCCACCGAGGAACTGCCCGATCCCGTAGGCACGGCGAAGGTAAAGGTGCGCGTCGTGCTCCCAGGTGATGCCGATACCGCCGAGCACCTGGATGCAGTCCTTGGCGTTGGCCTTCGCCCCGCCGATCCCGATCGCGGCGGCGATCGCGGCCGCGATCGCAAGCTGATCATCCTCGCCGGCGGCCGGAGCCGCTGGGCCGGCGACATGCGCGCCAGCCGCCGCGGCGTCGGCGGCAGCGGTCGAGACCTGCTGCGCCCGCAGCAGCATTTCTGCGCACATGTGCTTGATGGCCTGAAAGCTGCCGATCGGCTTGCCGAACTGCTCGCGCACCTTCGCGTACCCGGAGGCGGTGTCCAGCGTCCAGCGCGCAACCCCGGCGGCCTCGGCGACCAGGACAGTGGCCGCGAGGTCTTCGAACCGCCGCCGGGACACCGACAGCGTGACCGCGGGCGCGGCGTCGAACGTCACCCGGGCCAGTGGACGGGAGAAGTCGGTCGCCGCCAGCGGCTGCACCGTCACCCCGCCGGCGGCCGCGTCGACCAGCACGACGTGATCGTCGACCGGCAGCAGCAGCAGGCCTGCAGTGTCGGCGCCGAGCACGTACTCGGCGGTGCCGGAGATCCGGCCGGAGTCGGCGCGAAGATCCGCCTCGAGCGCCGCGCCCGCGGTGCGGCCGGTGGCCAGCTCGTCCAGGATCGCCGGATCGCTCACCACCAGCGTGGCCAGCGCGGTGGTCGCGACCGGCCCCGGAACCAGCGCCCGGGCCGCCTCTTCGACCATCACGCACAGGTCCGACACCGAACCGCCGGCGCCCCCCGCCTCCTCGGCGACCGCGACGCCGAACAGTCCCAGGTCCACCAGGCCCCGGTAGACCGGCTGCCAGGCCTGCGCCGATCCGCCCTCGGAATCCCGGACGGCAGCGATCGCGCCCGAGCCGGCCGCCCAGCCGCGGACGAGCTCGCGGGCCGCTAACTGTTCGTCGGAGATGGTCGCAGACACCGTCGGCTCCTAGGTTTCACGCGGAGAAGGAGCCCTTAGACTGATGAGCTCCACTAGAACGTGTTCTAATAGTGCCAGCGATCGAGCGTCAAGTCGAACGCCATCACAGCAGGACAGGTGGGTGTCTCGCGGGTCGGGGAGGTGCGCCATGCGCGGTAGCCAGGCGTATCGATTTGCCACGAATCGCACCCGAGAGGAGTCGACCACCCCATGACATCGGCAGGGCAGAAGTCATCGGCCAGTGGTTCCGGTTCGCAGCCGCGCGAGGTGATGCCGGTGTCGGTCCTCGCCGAATCCGAGCTGGGTTCCGAGGCGCAGCGCGAGCGCCGCAAACGCATCCTCGACGCCACCATGGCCATCGCATCCAAGGGCGGCTACGAGGCGGTGCAGATGCGGGCGGTCGCCGATCGTGCCGACGTCGCGGTCGGCACGCTCTACCGCTACTTCCCGTCCAAGGTCCATCTGCTGGTCTCGGCCCTGGGCCGGGAGTTCGAACGCATCGACGCCAAGACCGACCGGTCGGTCGTCGCCGGTGGTTCGCCGTATCAGCGGTTGAACTTCATGGTCGGCAAGCTGAATCGGGCGATGCAACGCAACCCACTGCTCACCGAGGCCATGGCGCGGGCATACGTGTTCGCCGACGCCTCGGCCGCCGGGGAGGTCGACCACGTCGAGAAGATCATCGACAGCATGTTCGCCCGCGCGATGAGCGACGGGGAGCCCAACGAGGACCAGTACCACATCGCGCGCGTCATCTCCGACGTGTGGCTGTCGAACCTGTTGGCGTGGTTGACGCGGCGGGCATCGGCCACCGATGTCAGCAAGCGTCTCGACCTCGCGGTGCGGCTGCTGATCGGCGAGGACGGCGCCTCCTAGGCTATGCAGGTGTGACGGGCGCGAACGATCTACCCGATGACCTACAGCGGGCGCTGACCGATGCAGCCGGCGCCCAGCGGCTGCTGGTGGCCTCCGACTTCGACGGCACCATCGCACCGATCGTCGCCCATCCACCCGACGCCCGCCCGATTCCCGCTGCGGCCGAGGCCCTCGCTGCGCTCGCGGCACTGCGGGATACCACCGCGGCGCTGATCTCCGGGCGCGCGCTGAAGGATCTCGCCGAGTTGTCCGGCGCGGCCGCCGACGTGGTTCTGGTCGGCAGCCACGGATCGGAGTTCAACGCAGACTTCCTGGACGCCGTCGACGAATCGGCGAAGTCACTGCTCGCCGACATCGAGCGGGCGATGGCCGGCGTGGCCGCGCAGTTCCCCGGGGCCGGCCTGGAGACCAAACCGGTCAGCGTCGCCTTCCACGTGCGCAACGTCGCCCCGCAGGATGCCCAACGGGCCCTCGACGCCGCACTGGCCGCGGTGGCCGACTGGGATGTGCACATCACCGAGGGCAAGGCGGTGCGCGAGTTCGCCGTCATCGACACCGACAAGGGTCAGGCCCTGGATGTATTGCGCGGCCAGACCGGGGCCACCGCGACGGTCTACTTCGGCGACGATGTCACCGACGAGAAGGCCTTCACCCGACTGGGCGGCAGGGACGTCGGCGTCAAGGTGGGAAGCGGCGACACCCGGGCCGCCTACCGCGTCGACACCCCCGAGGACATCGCGGCGGCCCTGTGGTTCCTGCACGACGTCCGAGGCGGCCGGGCGGGTTCCTAGGCGGGCGGGCCGGCTGTGCGCCCGCGAACCAGTTCGGTGTCGAGCACGTCGATCACCGGCCTGCCGTCGCGGGGCAGGTGTCCGAGCAGCCGTCCGGCCCGCTTGCCCTTCTCCAGGCTCGGCTGCGCCACCGTCGTCAAGCCCCGGCCGAGTGCCTCGGGAATCCCGTCGAAACCCGTCACCGTCATCTGACCGGGTACGTAGATCCCGTGGGCGCGCAGGTAATCCATCGCCGAGAGCGCCAGCACATCGGCGGTGCACATCAGCGCGGTCAGGCGTGGGTTGGTTTGCAGCGCCAACTCGGCGGCCGCCCCACCCGAGGCGGGCAGGTGTTCGTAACTCTCGACGACGGTCAGGGTGTCCGGGTCCAGACCGGCGGCCGCCATCGCCTCCCGCACCCCGGCGATCCGTTCGGTCTGGACGTGAAAGTGTGACTGCTGCAGGCGATCCGGTGTCACGACGCCGGCGGTTTGGTCGCCGGCCCGGCGCTCTGCGCCGAGCCGCATGGTCAGCAGGGCGATCTCGTGGTGACCCAGGCCGATGACGTGCTCGGCCAGCCCGCGCATCGCGGCGCGGTCGTCGATGCACACCTGTGAGGCGTCCGGGATGTTCTTGGGCTGGTCGACGATCACCACCGGAAGGTGGCGCTGCAGGGCGGTCTGCAGGTACGGGTGGTCGTCGGCGGCCGCGTACACAACGAACCCGTCCACGCCGGCGGACAGCACCGCGTTGGTGCCGTCGGCGACACTGCGCTCCGGTCCGCATGCCACCAGCAACAGGCCCTGGCCGAACTCCTCGCACGACTCGGCCAGTCCCGCGACGAAGTTCAGGGCGGCGGGATCACTGAACGCGTAGGTCAACGGTTCGGTGATCACCAGGCCGACCGCTCCGGCCCGGCGGGTTCGCAACGAGCGCGCGACCGGGTCCGGACCGGGGTAACCGAGCCGTTTGGCGGCGGCCAGAACCCGCTCCCGCAACTCGGCCGACAACTGGTCCGGACGGTTGTAGGCGTTGGAGATGGTGGTGCGGGAGACCTTGAGTTCGGCGGCCAGCGATGCCAGCGTGGCCCGGCGCCGCGGCGCGGGACTCCTGGACATGCTTGGACGCTAGCGCATCGGATTGGGCGACCGGCGCGCGATGGACTACAGTCTAATGGAAACGATTTCCATTAACGTTAGGCTGTCGCCTTCCGGAAGGAGCATTCGTGCGTAACTGCCGGTTCATCGCCGCGGTCGTGCTGGTTGCGGCCGCGACGCTCAGCGCGTGCGGCAATGCCGACAAGAACGGAGGCGCGGCCAACGCCGGCATGCCGACCGTGGTCGCGTCCACCGACGTGTGGGGAAGCGTGGTGCAGGCGGTCGCCGGTGACCACGCCAAGGTGACCTCCATCGTCAACAGCGCCGCAGCCGACCCGCACTCTTTCGAGGCGAGCCCGGCCGACGCCGCGAAGATCGCCGACGCCTCGCTGGTGGTCTACAACGGCGGCGGCTACGACCACTGGGTGGACGACGTGCTGGCCGCCCACCCGGGCGTGGCGTCGGTGGACGCCTACTCGCTGCTCAACCCGGGCCCCGGTGAACCGCAACCGGCCAACGAACACGTCTTCTACGACCTAGACACCGCCAAGGCGGTCGCCACGGAGGTCGGTGACCGGCTGGCCGGCGCCGACCCGGCCCACGCGGCCGATTACCGGGCGAACGCGCAGACGTTCAACCGCGGCGCGGACGCCGTCCAGCAGATCGAGCGGGCGATGCGCAGCACCCACCCGGGTGCGGCGGTTGTGGCGACCGAACCGGTTGCGCACTACCTGTTGGTGACCGCCGGCCTCACCGACAAGACCCCTCCCGGATTCGCCAGCGCCATCGAGCAGGACACCGACCCGGCGCCCGTCGACGTCGCCGCCATGCTCGACGTGATCAAGAACCGTGAGGTCGCCGCCGTGGTCTTCAACGAGCAGACCGTGACCCCGGTGACCAAGCAGGTGCAGGCCGCCGCGCAGGCCGCGGGAATCCCGGTCGTGGGTGTCTCCGAGACCCTGCCGGCCGGCGCCGATTACCTCACCTGGCAGCGCGATACCGCCGACCGCCTGGCCGCCGCGCTACAGCAGAACCGATAATCGCTGTCTGTGAGCGCCGAAGTCGTCGAATTGGCCGGGGCCCGGCTGGCCTTCGGCGACCGGGTGCTCTGGGATCACCTCGATCTGACGGTGTCGGCCGGCGAGTTCATCGCGATCCTCGGGCCGAACGGCACCGGCAAGACCTCACTGTTGAAGGTGCTTCTCGGCCAGCTGCCGCTGAGCGCGGGCACCGCGCTGATCGACGGCGCACCGGTCGAGAAGGGCAGCGACCGGATCGGATACGTGCCGCAACACCGGGCCGTGGACCGTGGACTGAGTCTGCGCGGAGCCGACCTGGTGCGGTTGGGTGTGGACGGGCATCGCTGGGGCGTGGCGCCGTGGCGCAGGGCCGAGCGCACCCGCCGCCGCGATGCCGTGAACCACGCCCTGGCGCAGGTGCGGGCCGAACGACTGGCCCGGGTCGGGGTCGGGGTGATGTCCGGGGGTGAACTGCAGCGGGTGCGGATTGCGCAGGCGCTGGCCAGCGACCCCGTCCTGTTGCTGTGCGATGAGCCGCTGCTGAACCTCGATCCGGCCAACGCGCGGCTGGTCGCGTCGCTCATCAACCAGCGCCGCAGTGCCGGCACCGCGGTGATGTTCGTGACGCACGAGGTCAATCCGGTGCTGCCGTACGTCGACCGGGTGCTCTACCTGGTCGACGGTCGCTTCCTCGTCGGCACCGTCGCCGAGGTGATGAAGTCCGCAACGCTCTCCGAGCTCTACCAGGCCGACATCCAGGTGGTGCAGGTCGGTGACCGCTACGTCGTGGTGGGCGAGCATCTCGACCACTCCGGGCACGCGAGCGGGCACACCCATGACTGACAAGCTCAGCCACCTGCTGGACAACCTGTTGTCCTTCCACATCACCGCGGACCTGCTCAGCCGTGACTTCGTCCAGCAGGCCCTGCTGGCCGCCGCATTGCTGGCCCTGGTCGCCGGCCTGATCGGTCCGTTCATCGTGATGCGGCAGATGTCCTTCGCAGTGCACGGCTCCAGCGAGCTGTCGCTGACCGGTGCATCGTTCGCCCTACTGGCCGGCTTCAACGTCGGCATCGGGGCGCTCGTCGGCTGCGGCCTGGCCGCGATCCTCTTCGGCGTCCTCGGTCAGCGCGCCCGTGAGCGTGACTCGGCCATCGGCGTGGTGCTGGCCTTCGGCCTGGGCCTGGCCGTTCTGTTCATCCACCTCTACCCGGGGCGCAGCGGGACCAGTTTCGCGCTGCTGACCGGGCAGATCGTCGGCGTCGGATACTCCGGTCTGGCGCTGCTGGTGGTCGTGACCGTGTTGGTGGTCGCGGTCCTCGCGGTCAGCTACCGACCGCTGTTGTTCGCCACCGCCGATCCCGAAGTGGCTGCGGCGCGCGGGGTTCCGGTGCGCGCACTGGGCATCGTGTTCGCCGCGCTGGTCGGTGTGGTCGCGGCGCAGGGCGTCCAGATCGTCGGCGCGCTGCTGGTGATGTCGCTGCTGATCACCCCGGCCGCCGCGGCGGCGCGGGTGTTCAGCTCACCGGTCGCCGTGCTGGTCGCCTCGGTGGTGTTCGCCGAGTTGTCGGCCGTGGCGGGCATCGTGTTGTCGCTGGCGCCCGGGGTTCCGGTGTCGGTGTTCGTCACCACGATCTCGTTCGTCATCTACCTGGTGTGCTGGGCGGTCAGCAGGCGACACCACGACCCGGCGGCGGCCTGACGGACGATCGCGAAATCGACGTCAGGGCTGTGAATCGCGCGGATCGACGACCCTGATGGCGATCTCGGGGCCTGACACCGAGGCCTGCGCCTAGGCTGGCCGGGTGGCATCTGTCGACCTGAATGCGGACCTGGGCGAGAGCTTCGGGATATGGGAACTCGGCGACGACGACGCCATGCTCGACATCGTCACCAGCGCCAACATCGCCTGCGGTTTCCACGCCGGCGACCCGGTGCGACTGGCGGGCACCTGCAGATCCGCCGCCGCCTCCGGAGTGCGCATCGGGGCCCAGGTCGCCTACCACGACCTGGGGGGCTTCGGGCGACGCTACATCGACGTGGAACCGGACGAGTTGACCGCCGACGTGATCTACCAGATCGGCGCGCTGCAGGCGCTGGCCCAGGCGGCGGGCTCCACGGTCGGTTACGTCAAACCCCATGGTGCGCTGTACAACACGATCGTCAAGAACCGCGAGCAGGCCCGGGCGGTGGCCTCAGCCGTGCACACCGTCGACCCCGGGCTGCCGGTCCTGGGCCTGGCCGGTTCGGCGTTCTTCGACGAGGCCCGCCGGCTCGGACTGCGCACCGTCGCCGAGGCGTTCGCCGACCGCGCCTACCGCCCGGACGGGCAGCTGGTATCGCGCCGTGAGCAGGGCGCCGTGCTGCACGACCCGACCCAGATCGCCGAGCGGGTCGCGACCATGGTGACATCCGGCCGGGCCACCGCGATCGACGGCTCGGTGATCGACGTGCAGGTGGAATCCGTTTGCGTGCACGGTGATTCACCGGGTGCGGTGGAGATCGCCACCGCGGTGCGCAAACGCCTGCTGGCCGAGGGCATCGAGTTGACGGCGTTCATCTGATGAGGCTGAAGTTCGGCCGCCCGGACATCGAGAGCTACCGCGAGCGGTTCGACCTCCACGCGGCCGAACCGGACGCAGCGCTGTCGATCACTTGGTTGGGGGTGTCGACCCTGCTGGTAGACGACGGCACCTCGGCGATGATGACCGACGGCTTCTTCTCTCGCCCGGGCCTTGCCGAGGTGGGACTGGGCCGGCTGGCGTCGTCGGAATCCAGGATCGACTACTGCCTCAATCGGGCCGGGGTCAACCGGCTCGCCGCGGTATTGCCGGTACACACCCACTACGACCATGTACTGGACTCCGCCGTGGTCGCCCGCCGCACCGGGGCCCGGCTAGTCGGCGGTGAGTCAGCGGCGAACGTCGCACGCGGACATGGCCTTTCGTCCGATGACATCGTCGTCGCGACTCCGGGCGAGACGCTGAACCTCGGCCCGTTCGGCGTGACGCTGATCGAGTCGCACCACTGCCCACCGGACCGCTTCCCCGGCGAGATCACCGAACCCGTCGTGCCACCGGCGAAGGCCTCGGCGTACCGGTGCGGGGAAGCCTGGTCGACGCTGATCCACCACGCGCCCAGCGATCGCAGACTGTTGATCCAGGGCAGCGCCGGTTTCCGGCCGGGTGCGCTGGACGGCCAGCGGGCCGAAGTCGCCTACCTCGGCATCGGGCAGCTGGGCCTGCAGCCCGAGGACTATGTCACCGAGTACTGGGAGCAGACGGTGCGACGGGTGGAGGCGCGCCGAGTGGTCCTGATCCACTGGGACGACTTCTTCCGGCCACTCTCCGAGCCGGTTCGGGCGCTGCCCTACGCGGCTGACGACCTCGACGTATCGATGCGGATCCTGTCCCGGCTCGCCGAACAAGACGGCGTGGCGCTGAGTCTGCCGACGCTGTGGCAGCACGCCGACCCCTGGGCCTGAACGGTGACCGACCTGCTGATCTCGCTGGTGCTGCTGGCGGGGGTGCTGATCTTCGCGATCGCGCGCCCGGCCGGGTGGTCGGAGGCGGTGCTGGCCGTACCGGCCGCGGCGACGGTGGTCGCGATCGGCGCGGTGTCTACCGACGACGCAGTGGCGGAGATGGGCCGCATGCTGCCCGTCGTCGCCTTCCTGGCCGCGATCCTGGTGCTGGCCGGCCTGTGTGACGACGAGGGCCTGTTCGATGCGGCCGGAGCGTGGATGGCGCGCACCAGTTCGAGCCGGCCGCACCGGCTGCTCGGTCAGGTGTTCGTGATCGCGGCCGCGACGACGGCGATCCTCAGCCTTGATGCGACTGTCGTACTGCTGACACCGGTGGTGCTGGCGACCGTGCGCGGGCTGCGGGTGCCCACCCGCCCGCACCTCTACGCGACCGCACACCTGTCGAACACCGCCTCGCTGTTGTTGCCGGTGTCGAACCTGACCAACCTGCTGGCGTTCGGGGCCGCGGGCCTGTCGTTCACCCGATTCAGCGCGCTGATGGCCGCGCCGTGGCTGTTGGCGGTGGCCGCCGAGTACGCGGTGCTCCGGCTGGTGTTTCGTCGCGACCTGGCCGAGACGCCGAGCGGCACGAGCCCACCCGGCGGTGAGCGGCCGGTGTTCGTGCTCGTGGTGTTGGGGCTGACCTTGGCGGGTTTCGCGGTGACGTCGTTCGCGGGCTGGTCCCCGGCTTGGGCGGCGCTGGCCGGCGCGGTGGTGCTGGGTGTGCGCTCACTTGCCCAGCGGCGCAGCACGATCGGCGGCATCACCCGCTCGCTGAACCTTCCGTTCTGCCTGTTCGTCCTCGCGCTCGCGGTGGTGGTCAAGGCGGTCATGGTCAACGGCCTCGACAGCGCCGCCCGGGACCTCCTGCCCTCCGGTAGCGGGCTGGCCGCCCTGCTCGGCATCGCCGCGCTGGCCGCGGTGCTGTCGAACGCCGTCAACAACCTGCCCGCGGTTCTGGTGCTGCTGCCCCTGGTGAGCGGGCCACCCGCGGTGCTGGCGGTGCTGATCGGGGTGAACATCGGACCAAACCTGACCTACGTCGGTTCGTTGGCGAACCTGTTGTGGCGCCGGGTATTACACCACCACGGGGAGGCCACCAGCGCGGGCGAGTTCAGCCGGCTGGGGCTGCTGACCGTTCCGGTATGCCTGGTGGTGGCCGTCGTGGCGCTGTGGGCCGGGGTGCGGCTGATGGGCGTCTAGCGCCGCGCGGCGGACCGCCGCTCTAGCGGCGACGCTGGCGCGCGATCTCGGCGAGCACCACACCCGCGGCGACGGATGCGTTCAGCGATTCGGTCGGCCCGGCCATCGGGATGGACACCACGGTGTCGCAGTTCTGGCGCACCAGACGGGACAGGCCCTTGCCCTCGGAGCCGACGACGAGCACCAGTGGTCCGGAGGCGTCGAAGTCGTCGACGGCGGTGTCCCCGCCGGCATCGAGACCGACGACCTGCACACCGGCATCGGCCCACTCCTTGAGCGTGCGGGTGAGGTTGGTGGCGCGCGCGATCGGCACCCGGGCGGCCGCACCGGCGCTGGTCCGCCAGGCCACCGCGGTCACCGACGCCGAACGGCGTTGCGGGATGAGCACACCGTGTCCGGCGAAGGCGGCGACGGAGCGCACGATCGCACCGAGGTTGCGCGGATCGGAGATGTTGTCCAGCGCCACCAGCAGCGCGGGCTGGTGGTCATTGGTCGCCGCGGCCAACAGGTCGTCCGGGTGGGCGTAGGCGTAGGGCGGAACCTGCAGGGCCAGGCCCTGGTGCAGGCCGTTGGAACTCATCCGGTCCAGGTCGGTGCGTGGGACCTCGAGGATCGGGATGCCGCGGTCGGCGGCCAGGGTCACCGATTCCGTCATCCGCTCGTCGGCCTCGGCGCCGAGGGCCACGTAGAGCGCGGATGCGGGCGCCTCGGCACGCAGGCATTCCAGCACCGGGTTGCGCCCGAGGACGATCTCGGTCTCGTCGGCCGGCTTCGCGGGCTTGCGGGTCGCCTTGGCGGCCCGCTTGGCGGCCGGATGGCCCGGCCGCATGTGCGCGGGCGGCGTGGCGCCCCGGCCTTCCAAGCCCCGACGGCGCACGCCGCCCGACCCGACGGTGGGGCCCTTCTTGGTGCCGGCCTTGCGGACAGCGCCGCGACGCCGCGAGTTTCCGGCCATTACCTGGTGTCCCCATCCAACAGGGCCCACTGCGGACCGTCGGCGGTGTCGGTGACCTCGATGCCGGCCTCCTTGAGGCGATCCCGGATGTTGTCCGCCTCGGCCCAGTCGCGCTGCTGGCGCGCATCGTCGCGGCGCTGCAGTTCGGCCCGGACCAGCACATCGACGGCCGCCAGGGCTGCCGAGGTCTCGTCGCGGCTCTCCCAGCGTTCGTCGAGTGGGTCGCAGCCCAAAATGTCCATCATCGCCCGGATCTGGCCGGCCTTGGCCAGCGCCGTCTCATGGTCGCCGGCCTCCAGTGCCCGGTTGCCGTCGGCGCGGGCGGCGTGCACCTCGGCCAGCGCCGCGGGGACCGCCAGGTCGTCGTCGAGGGCGGCGGCGAAGCGTTCGGTCCAGGTGGTACGAGTCACCGCACCGACGCGGGTCCGTACGCGGTGCAGGAACTCCTCGATGCCGGTGTAGGCCTTCACAGCGTCCTGCAGAGCGTTCTCGGAGAATTCGAGCATCGAGCGGTAATGCGCACTGCCCAGGTAGTAGCGCAACTCGGCGGGCCGAACCCGTTGCAGCACTGCGGGAATGGCGAGCACATTGCCCAGCGATTTACTCATCTTCTCACCGCCCATGGTGACCCAGCCGTTGTGTAGCCAGAACCGGGCGAAGCCGTCGCCCGCGGCGCGCGCCTGAGCGATCTCGTTCTCATGATGCGGAAAGACCAAATCCATTCCACCGCAATGGATGTCGAACTCAGCACCGAGGTACTCATGGGCCATCGCCACGCACTCCGAGTGCCAGCCCGGCCGCCCACGCCCCCACGGCGTCGGCCAGGACGGCTCGCCGGGCTTGGCGCCCTTCCACAAGGTGAAGTCACGCTGGTCGCGCTTGCCGGCGCCGACACCCTCACCCTGGTGCACGTCCTCGATGCGATGCCCCGAAAGCTTGCCGTAGTCCTGGAAGGTCAACACGTTGAAGTACACGTCACCGGCGCCCGGATAGGCGTGGCCGGTGTCGATCAACCGCTGAATCAACTCGACGATCTGAGTGATGTGCCCGGTCGCGCGGGGCTCAGCCGACGGCGGCAGGACACCGAGCGCGTCGTAGGCGGCGGAGAAGGCGCGCTCGTGGGTGGCCGCCCACTCCCACCACGGCCGGCCCGCGTCGGCGGCCTTGTTGAGGATCTTGTCGTCGATATCGGTCACATTGCGGATGAAGGCGACGTCGTAGCCCTTGGCCAGCAGCCAGCGCCGCAGCACGTCGAAGGCCACACCGCTTCGGACGTGCCCGATGTGCGGCAGGCCCTGGACGGTGGCGCCGCAGAGATAGATCGATGCATGCCCCGGCCGGATCGGGACGAACTCGCGCACGGCGCCGGTATAGGTGTCGTGGAGTCGCAGGCCACCACCGGAGGTCGCCACCGCCGCAGCGGTGTCACCCCCGGATGTCGCGGCTCCGTCGGTCACGACGCGCCAGCTTACCGGCCTATTCGGCGTTATCCGGCACCGGAGCCGACGCGGCGAAAACCAGGGCCGTCGCGATCGCCGCGATTCCCTCACCGCGGCCCGTCAGACCCAGACCATCGGTGGTCGTCGCCGACACCGATACCGGCGCCCCCAGCAACTCACCCAGCACCCGCTGGGCCTCCTCCCGCCGGGGGCCCACCTTGGGCCGGTTGCCGATCACCTGAACCGCGGCGTTCCCGGTGGTGTAGCCGGCCCGCGTGAGCAGATCGCGGACGTGGGCGAGCATCTGGGCGCCCGTGGCACCGCGCCACTGCGGCTGGTCCACCCCGAACACCACCCCCAGATCGCCCAGCCCGGCGGCCGACAGCAGCGCATCGCAGAGCGCATGGACGGCCACGTCCCCGTCGGAGTGCCCCGAGCAGCCGTCGACGCCGTCGAACAACAACCCGAGGAGCCAGCACGGCCGTCCGGCCTCGATGGGGTGCACGTCGGTCCCGAGCCCGACCCGGGGCAGCGGCGCGATCATGCGCTGAGCACCGCCCGCGCCAGCGCCAGGTCCAGCGGCGTCGTGATCTTGAAGGCCAGCGGGTCCCCCGCGACGGTGTGCACCGGGGTCCCGAGGTACTCGACCAACGAGGCGTCGTCGGTGACGGCGAGACCGGGCGAGCGCTCATAGGCACGGCGCAGCAACGCCGTCTCGAAACCCTGCGGGGTCTGCACGGCCCGCAGCCCGGATCGCTCGGGGGTGCCTAGCACCACCCCGTTGGCGTCGACGGCCTTGACGGTGTCGACCACCGGCAGGACCGGGATGACCGCCCGAAGACCCTCGCGCAGGGCGGTGACCACCCGCTGAATCTGGTCGACGGGGGTCAGCGGGCGGGCGGCATCGTGCACCAGGACGAACTCGGGGTCCCCGACGGCGGTCAATGCCCGGCGCACCGTCTCGGGACGCTCGGCACCGCCCTCGACCACCACGGCTCGCTCACCGAGCAGAAGTTTCGCCTCGTCCACGCGGTCGGCCGGCACGGCGACGACCACCCGATCGATCACTCCGGAAGCCAGCACACCGTCGACGGCGCGCTCCAGCATCGTGCAACCACCGAACTCGACGAACGCCTTCGGAAATCCGGCGCCCAGCCGTTCACCCGAGCCGGCCGCCGTGACGACCGCGACCGTGTCGGACACCGGCTCCCTCAGGCAATCAGGACGCGGCGGCCAGCACCTCGTCGAGAATGATCTCGGCCTTGGCGTCGTCGGTGTTCTCGGCAAGCGCCAGCTCGCCGACGAGAATCTGCCGGGCCTTGGCCAGCATCCGCTTCTCGCCGGCCGACAGGCCGCGCTCCTGGTCGCGGCGCCACAGATCGCGGACGACCTCGGCCACCTTGTTCACGTCGCCGGAGGCCAGCTTCTCGAGGTTGGCCTTGTAGCGGCGCGACCAGTTGGTCGGCTCCTCGGTGTGCGGCGCGCGCAGCACCTGGAAGACCTTGTCCAGGCCTTCCTGGCCCACCACGTCACGGACACCCACGTACTCGGCGTTGTCTGCTGGAACTCGAACGGTCAGGTCTCCCTGGGCGACCTTCAAGACGAGATATTCCTTCTGTTCGCCCTTGATGGTCCGGGTTTCGATCGCTTCGATCAATGCAGCACCGTGGTGTGGATAGACAACGGTGTCTCCGACCTTGAAAATCATCAGTTTCGAGCCCCTTTCACTCCTAGATCTTAGCACGGGGTCCGACAGCGTGTGGAACAACGGTGCAGGTCAGGGGCACCGCTGGTGAAGAATGGGGGTTGACAGGGTGTCGATTTCGTGCACGGGGCCGGTTGCGCAGGCCCCTGCCAGCAACGCCGTGGGCTGCCGATGCGCGGGTCGTCGACACCCTCAGCTACCGCCGGCGACCCGGACCTACTACTCTGCATAGTCGAACCGCGGGGGCCGCCATCGAGCCGACCGCACCGGCCAAGCAGGAGGCTGCTGTGAACCGCCCGACCAATCGCCTCTTCGCCGCGTCCGCGGGCCTCGCCGCCTGCGGCCTCATCATCACCGGGTGCAGCTCCGGGCAGATCTCCCAGACCGCGGACCAGGAGTCGGCCGTCAACGGCTCGACCGCCAACGTCAAGAACATCGCGCTGCGCAACGTGCACCTGCAGGCGGTGCAGACCGGTGACTACCTCAAGCCCGGCCGCACGGTGGAACTGGTCTTCGCGGCGGTCAACACCTCGGCGGACGTCAACGACAAGCTGCTCAGGATCACCTCGGACGTGGGCTCGGTCAGCATCACCGGCGACCTCGCCATCCCGGCCAACAGCGCGCTGATCGTCGGCTCAGCCGACCGCACCGCCGAGGCCTCGCCGCTGGCCTCCACCGAGGACGCCAAGGCCGAGGTGACGCTGAGCCAGCCGATCACCAACGGGCTGACCTACGGCTTCACCTTCACCTTCGACAAGGCCGGCGAGGCCAAGATCCAGGTGCCGATCTCGGCCGGTGCCGCCCCCCGTCAGGAAGCCGCCGCGGCCGCCCACGAATAGCCGGCGACCGGTCGGTCACCTCGGCAGGGTTTCGTCCACCCACGTCCGTAACGCTGCCACCGGCGCCGCACCAGCCCGCCGGGCGAGGACCTTGCCGCCGTCGGTGATCAACAACGTGGGCACGGCCTGCACGTCGAAGCGCTGGGAGATCTGCGGCGCGGTGTCGACATTCACCTTCACCAACTTCAGCGTCCCGGCTCGCTCGCGGGCCAACTGCTCCAGGGCCGGGCTGACCATGCGGCAGGGTCCGCACCACGGCGCCCAGAGGTCCACCAACACCGGGACCGAGGACTGCTCCACCACGGCGGCGTAGTCGCTGTCCGCCGCATCGACGATCCAGGGCAACCACTGCCCGCATTGCGCGCAACGCGGCCTACCCGACACGGACGCTGGAACCCGATTACGACGCCCGCACCCGGGGCACTCGACGATGGCACTTTGCATGACCCAATTCTGCGCACGGTTCTGACACAGCCGAGCGAATCCGCGGAACTGTCATAGCCACCGGATAGCCTCACGGCGTGGCCAAGGCACGTTCCCAGTACCGCTGTTCGGAATGCCGCCACATCAGCGCCAAGTGGGTGGGTCGGTGCCCGGAATGCGGCACCTGGGGAACCGTCGACGAGGTGGTTGCGCTTGCCGCCGTCGGCGGCTCACCGCACCGTTCGGTGGTGCCGTCGTCGCCCGCCGTGCCGATCAGTTCCATCGATCCCGACCGCACCCGCCACTTTCCCACCGGCATAACCGAACTCGACCGGGTGCTCGGCGGCGGCGTGGTGCCGGGGTCGGTCACTCTGCTGGCCGGGGATCCCGGCGTCGGCAAGTCGACCCTGCTGCTCGAGGTGGCCCAGCGGTGGGCCCAGGCCGGGCGCCGGGCGCTGTACGTGTCCGGCGAGGAGTCGGCCGGACAGATCCGGATGCGCGCCGAGCGGACCGGGTGCGCCCACGACGAGGTCTTCCTGGCCGCCGAGGCCGATGTGCACACCGTCCTGGGCCACCTGGACGCCGTTCAGCCCGGGCTGGTGATCGTCGACTCGGTGCAGACCATGACGGCCGGCGACAGCGACGGCGTGGTCGGCGGGGTGACGCAGGTGCGGGCGGTGACCACCGCGCTGACCGCCGCGGCGAAGTCGAGTGGTGTGGCGATGATCCTCGTCGGGCACGTCACGAAGGACGGCGCCATCGCGGGCCCGCGCTCGCTGGAGCATCTCGTCGACGTGGTGCTGCACTTCGAGGGCGACCGCAACACCGCGCTGCGGATGGTCCGCGGCATCAAGAACCGGTTCGGCGCCGCCGACGAGGTCGGCTGTTTCCTGTTGCACGACAACGGAATCGAGGGGGTGGCCGATCCGTCCGGGCTCTTCCTGGACCAGCGGCCGAGTCCGGTGTCCGGCACCGCGGTGACGGTGAGCCTGGACGGCAAGCGCCCGCTGATCGGCGAGATCCAGGCACTGTTGGCGCCACCCACCAATGTGGCCTCCCCGCGCCGCGCGGTCAGCGGTGTCGACCACGCCCGGACCGCGATGATCACCGCGGTGCTCGAGAAGCGGGCGGCCCTGAAGGTGAGCGCGAACGACATCTACCTGTCGACGGTCGGCGGGATGCGGCTGACGGACCCGTCGTCCGACCTTGCGGTGGCGATGGCGATGGCGTCGGCCTGCTTCGACCGGGCGCTGCCCGCCACGATGGTGGTGATCGGCGAGGTCGGGCTGGCCGGGGACCTGCGCCGGGTCACCGGCATGGATCGGCGGTTGGCCGAGGCGGCGCGGTTGGGGTTCACCACCGCGCTGGTGCCGGTCGGTTGCGGAACGGTGCCGAAGGGTCTGCGTGCCCTGGAATGCGCGACGATCGGCGACGCGCTGCGCGCGATGCTGGCCGTCGCGGAGCTACCCACGGCCCCACCCATTCGGCGGAATAGGCGCGACTCCTACGACAGCGGGCCCGGCACGATGGACAATGAGCACTTGTGAGCACCGTAAGCCGGTCCAACGGGTCGGCACCGCCGACGGCCGCCACGCTGCGCGAGACCATCGGGCGGCTGGCGCCTGGCACCGCCCTGCGCGACGGGCTGGAGCGCATCCTGCGCGGCCGCACGGGCGCGCTGATCGTGCTGGGGTATGACGAGCGCGTCGAAACCATCTGCGACGGCGGATTCGCGCTTGACGTCCGGTTCGCTCCGACCCGGTTGCGTGAGTTGTCCAAGATGGACGGCGCGGTGATCCTGTCCACCGACGGCAGCCGCATCGTCCGGGCCAACGTTCAACTGGTGCCCGACCCCACCATCCCCACCGACGAGTCCGGCACCCGACACCGTTCCGCCGAGCGCGCCGCGATCCAGACCGGCTATCCGGTCATCTCGGTCAGCCATTCGATGAACATCGTGACCGTGTACGTCGCCGGCGAGCGGCACGTAGTTGCGGACTCGGCGACCATCCTGTCGCGGGCCAACCAGGCGATCGCGACCCTGGAGCGCTACAAGGCCCGGCTGGACGAGGTGTCCCGGCAGCTGTCCACGGCCGAGATCGAGGACTTCGTCACGCTGCGCGATGTGATGACCGTCGTGCAGCGGCTGGAGATGGTCCGCCGCATCGGTCTCGAAATCGACTATGACGCAGTGGAACTCGGCACCGACGGCCGTCAGTTGCGGTTGCAGCTGGAGGAATTGCTCGGCGGTAACGACACCGCGCGCGAGCTGATCGTGCGGGACTACCACGCCAACCCCGAGCCGCCGTCCAAGACACAGGTGGCCGCGACGCTGGCCGAACTCGACGGGCTCTCCGACACCGAACTGCTGGACTTCACCGCGCTGTCACGGGTGTTCGGCTATCCCTCCACGGCCGAGGCACAGGATTCGGCGCTCAGTGCGCGCGGCTACCGCGCGATGGCCGACATCCCGCGCCTGCAGTTCGCCCACGTCGACCTGCTGGTCCGCCGGTTCGGCTCGCTGCAGGGGCTGCTCGCGGCCAGCGCCACCGATCTGCAGTCCGTCGAGGGCATCGGCGCCATGTGGGCACGGCACGTCCGCGAGGGTCTGTCGCAGCTGGCCGAGTCGACGATCGCCGACCGGCTGGTGTAGCGCGGTATCGGTCAGCCGACGGGCGCAGGCGGCGCCTCACCGGCCGGGGCCTCCGGCGCCGGGGGTGGTGCGTCGGCGAGCGCGAACGGCACCGCCGCCGAACGTAGGTTGCCCAATTGCACCACCAGGTTGTAGGTGCCGGCGCCGATCGGCTGCCGCGGCAACGGGCACTGCGGGGCCGAGCCCATACCGGTCCAGGTGACCTCCGTGGTGACCTGCTCACCGGGGTTGAAGGTCTTGACCAGGGTTTCGTTGGACGGGGCGCAGTCCAGATTGGACCACAACCGCTTGTTGTCCAGCGAATACACGTAGGCGGCGAGCACGGCCGCACCGACGTCCCGCTTGCAGGCCACCAGGCCGATGTTGGTGACGACCATGGTGAACTTGGGCTGATCACCGATGACGTACTGCGGCTGGTTGGTGATGCCCTTGACCGCCAGGGCGGAGTCCGGGCAGTCGTCACCCTCCTTGAGGATCGGCGGCGGCGCCACCGCCTCCGTCGCCGTCGGGGTCGGCGGGGGAATCGACGCGGCCGGCGGGGGGGCGACGACGGGCGTCTTGTTCTCCGGCTGCGGAACCTGACTCTGAACGGCGTCGTTCTTGACGGTGCTCTTCGAGTCGGAGCCGCCGAACACGGTGAAGGCTACGGCGGCGATGATTCCGATGACCAGCACGGCGATACCCAGCGCCAGTCCCCGGCGTCGCCAATAGATTTGCGAGGGCAGCGGGCCATGCGGTTCAAGATCCAGCACGGTCTCACGGTAAGGCCAGGTCACCGCCAGATGGCCGACCCGGCTCGGCGTGTCGCCTTGTTAACTAGCCGAATCTGAACTATTCACCGATGTCGCCGATGTGTTTGCGCAGCCCGACCTTGCCGTCGGCGAGGTGATAGGTCAGCCCCACGATGGCCAGCTCACCCGCCTTGACCCGGTCGGCGATCGCCGACGAACGGGCCATGAGCTGGGCCGCGGTCTCCGTGACGTGGCGGGCCTCGAACTCGTCGACCCGGGTCAGCCCGTCCCGGCGGCCCAGCAGGATCGACGGCGTGACCCGCTCGACCACGTCGCGGACGAACCCGGCGGGCACCTGACCGTCATCGAGCGCGGAGATGGTGGCCTTGACCGCGCCGCAGCTGTCGTGGCCGAGCACCGCGATCAACGGCACGTTCAGCACGACGACCGCGTACTCGATCGAGCCGAGGACGGCCGCGTCGATGACGTGACCTGCGGTGCGCACGACGAACATGTCACCGAGGCCCTGATCGAAGATGATCTCGGCGGCCACCCGGCTGTCGGCGCAGCCGAACACCACCGCCGTCGGGCGCTGCTCCCCGGCCAGGCTGGCCCGATGCTCGATGCTCTGGCTGGGATGCTCGGGCTTACCGGCGACGAATCGCTCGTTACCCTCCTTGAGTGCTTTCCAAGCTGTCGCGGGACTGGTGTTGGGCATGGGCCCCATTGTGCCCTGCGCACCGGGACGGCATGCCGTGAGCATCCCGGCCGCCGAGTTGGTGCAGTGGTACGGGCGCGCGCGCCGCGACCTGCCCTGGCGCGCGCCGGGGGTGACCGCGTGGCAGATCCTGGTCAGCGAGTTCATGCTGCAGCAGACCCCGGTCGCCCGGGTGGCGCCGATCTGGCTGGACTGGGTGGCCCGCTGGCCCACGCCATCGGCGACGGCCGCCGCCGGCGCGGCAGACGTGCTGCGCGCGTGGGGCAAACTCGGTTATCCGCGCCGGGCCAAACGGCTGCACGAGTGCGCGACGGTGATCGCCACCGACCACGCCGACGTGGTGCCCGACGATGTGGACACCCTGCTGACCCTGCCCGGCGTCGGCGCCTACACCGCGCGGGCGGTCGCCTGCTTCGCCTACCAGCGTGCGGTGCCGGTGGTGGACACCAACGTGCGCCGGGTGGTCGCGCGCGCGGTGCACGGGCGCGCGGATGCGGGCAGCGCATCGGCGGTGCGCGACCACGCGGATGTCGAGGCGCTGCTGCCCGACGGCAGGACCGCGCCGGTGTTCTCCGCCGCGCTGATGGAACTGGGCGCGACGGTGTGCACCGCGCGGGCACCGAAGTGCGGCATCTGCCCGCTGAGTGCGTGCGCGTGGCGGGCAGCCGGGTATCCGCCCGCGACCACTGCCGCGCGCCCGGCGCAGCGCTACGCCGGTACCGACCGGCAGGTGCGCGGCCGACTGCTCGACGTGCTGAGGGCGAGTTCGACTCCGGTCGAGCGGGCGCAACTGGACGTCGTGTGGCTCACCGACACCGCGCAACGCGACCGGGCGCTGGACTCGCTGCTGATCGACGGGCTGGTGGAGCAGACCGGGGACGGCAGGTTCGCGCTGGCCGGCGAAGGTGACTGAGCGACAGGACTATCGGCGTCAGCCGACCCTGGCGACGATGAAGATCCGCCGGAACGGGAAGAACGTGCGCCCGTCGGGTCGGACCGGGTAGGCGGTCTCCAACATCGGTGCCAGTTCCGCGCGGAACCGCTGCCACTGCTCCTCGGTGAGGCGGTCCCGTACCGGGGTCAGCGCGGTTCCCGTGATCCAGTTCAGCACCGGGTTCTCACCGGTCAACTCGTGGATGTAGGTGCTCTCCCAGACATCGACACTGCACCCGGCATCGGTGAGTAGTTCAGCGTAGCGCGCGGGGGACTCGACGACCTTGCCGCTCCGAAACGGGATGTCGTGCAACGGTTCCGACCATGGCCGACGCTCGGCGAGCGCCCGGATGGAGGCGTGCGAGGGTGCGTCGAAATTGCCCGGCACCTGCACCGCGATCCAGGCGCCGCGCTCCAACTGGTCGACCCACCGGATCAGTAGCTCGGCGTGCTCCGGAATCCAGTGCAGCGCCGCGTTGCTGAGCACCACATCGGTGCCGGGTGCGGGGATCCAGGCCCGCACATCACCGACCCGGGCGTCGATACCCCGCTCACGGGCGGCCGCCACCATCTCGGCCGAGTTGTCCCACGCCTCGATGACGGCTTCCGGCCAGCGCTCGGCGAGATGTTCGGTCAGGTTCCCGGGCCCACAGCCCAGGTCGGCGACCCGGCGCGGCGATTCGGCGCCGACCCGCGCGAGCAGGTCGAAGAACGGGCGCGATCGCTGGTCGGCGTATGCCAGATAGGTCTGTGGGTTCCACACCCGGCTACCTCACCACACGGGCTAGCATCCCGATAGAGGGCACCGGAGCCCTCGAGTTCCCCGGAAAGGCCGCCCGACGATGACGTCGAACGCCGACATGCCCATCCCGATGCCCGATGTGCCCGGCGCCGATGCCGGCCGCGGCGGGCTGCCGAGCAGGTCCGACCTGACCCTGCTGCAGCGCACCATCGTCGACACCTCGGCGATCGCCGATCTCGGCCTGCGCACCGCGATCTCGTCGCTCGTCGGAGCGGCCCTGGCGCCGACGATCGCCGCCGGCGCTGTCCGTGGTTCGGAGATGAGACGCGAACGCAAGAACCTGGAGTTCTACGCCGAACTCGCATCGCACCACGATCCGGCGCTCTCGTTCCCGGCGCCGCCCGAGGTCCCGACGGTTACGAGTCGCCGGGCCAACCCAGTCGCCGAGTACATCGCGCACGGCAACGTGCACAACCTGTCGTTCGAGAGCAGCTTCGAGCCGGTCAACCCGGACCTGCGGCCACAGTGGGAGAAGCTGAAGCGCAACAACGTCGTGTGGGCTCAGCACTGGCGCCATGACGACGGCCCGCGCCCGACACTGTGCGTGATCCACGGCTTCATGGGTTCGCCGTACCTGTTCAACGGCCTGTTCTTCTCGCTGCCGTGGTTCTACCGCACCGGCTACGACGTCATGCTCTACACGCTGCCGTTTCACGGCAGGCGGGCCGAAAAGGGCTCGCCCTTCAGCGGTTACGGGTTCTTCTCGCAGGGGATGGCCGGCTTCGCCGAAACCATGGGGCAGGCCGTGCACGACTTCCGCTCGATCCTCGACTGGTTGCGCGACACCGGGGTGGACCGGATCGCGCTGACCGGCATGTCGCTCGGCGGTTACACCTCGGCCCTGGTCGCGTCGGTCGACGACCGGCTGGAGGCGGTGATTCCCAACGTGCCGGTGGTGACTCCCGAGTCGGCATTCGACCAATGGTGGCCGACCAACAAGCTCATCGCTCTGGGCCGCCGCCTCGGCGGTCTGAGTCGGGATGAGTCGGCGGCGGCGTCGGCCTACCACTGCCCGCTGAACTATCGGCCGCTCGTGCCCAGGGACCGCCGGCTGATCATCACCGGCCTCGGGGATCGGCTGGCCCCGCCCGAGCAGGCCGAGGTGCTCTGGGAGCACTGGGATCGTTGTGCGCTGCACTGGTTCCCGGGTAACCACATCCTGCACGTCAGCCAGCCGGAGTACCTCCGCCGGACTAACCGCTTCCTGCGGCCGTTCATGTGGGACCGGGACGAGGCGCGGCTCAGTTCTTGACGGCGCCGACCAGTCGGACGCTGTCGATCATGTTCCGCTCCTCGGCGTCGTCAGCCGGTGTGGCGCGGCCGTTCGTGGTCAGGTAGTCACTGAGCGGGGTTTCCACGGCAGTCCAGCCATGCCGCGAGAACCATTGTGCAGCAGGGGCATGCCGCTCGTTGTAGATCAACTGCCACCACTGGCCGCGGTGGTCGGGAAGATCCTTGGCCGACTCGCGCCTGGCCCTGAACGCATCGCGGTCCATCGGAATACCCTCCTCGATGCCGGCATGGCTTCCGGCGCACGCCAGCGCGTCGAGGTCTGTGAACAACTGCGCCTGCGCGTCGGCGGTCAGGTAGATCAGCAGTCCCTCGGCGATCCATGCCGATGGTTCGTCGGGTCTGAAACCGTTATCGCGCAGCGTAGTCGGCCAGTCGTCGCGGAGGTCGACGGTCACCTCACGCCGGTCGGCATGGGCCTGCGCGCCGGTCGCCGTGAGAACCTCGCGTTTGAATTCCAGCACCCGTGGCTGATCGACTTCGTACACGACGGTGCCGTCGGCCCAGTCGAGCCGGAAGGCCCGCGAGTCCAGGCCCGCGGCGAGCATCACGATTTGACGCACGCCGGCTGCGGCAACCCCGCGGAAGTAGTTGTCAAAGTAGCGGGTGCGCGCCGCCTGGAAGTTGACGAACGCTTCGCCGAAGCCGGCCGCCTTGAGTGGGTGATCCGGCGCGGTGCCGTCCAGCACTGCGGCCCACGGCCCGCCGACCGCGCGGCAGAACACCTCCGCGTACGGATCGACGGCAAGCGGCCCGGGCTTCTGCGCCTCCAGGGCACGGGCGGCCGCGACGAACAGCGCCGTCGATCCGACGCTGGTGGTGATGTCCCAGGTGTCGTTGTCACTACGCACGACCGCGAGGGTACGCGCCGATCCTGGCAGACCTCAGACCAGCGGGCGCCCGGTGCGCATGCGCCAATCCAGGTCGCGCAGCACGAGATTGAACGGGAACTCCTGAATGAACCGCGGCGCCAGGTTGTTGGCGAAGCGGATCGCCCGCATCAGCCGGTCGAATTGCCGCTGCTTGTCCGCGTTCCACTCGAATCGCATCTCATCGCGGAATTTCTGCGGCAGGAACCCGCTGGTGATCAGCAGGTTGAACTCCTCGACGGCCCGCTGAAGCGGCCCCGGCAGCCGGACACCGCGGATGCGGGACACCGCGATGGGGTACAGGTACTCCCGAACCGCGTCGTCGATGTGCACCTTCTCCAGCGACTCCTGCCAGTAGCGGTCGAAGGCCCGGCGGTCGGCGGGCCACATGTGCTCCGGCACCTGCAGGGTGGTGGCCAGCGTCCTGGCCTCCCAGTAGAACTTGTCGGCGGTCTCGTCGTCCATCTCGCCGATGAAGATGCGGTAGACATCGACGCCGCCCTTGTAGAGGCAGGCGGCCACCCACAACTGGAGGTCCTTGTCGAAGGCGTTGTACTCGACCGGGCTGTCCGGGGTGGAGTACACCTGGGCGTGCGACCCACTGACGGCGCGACTGTAGGCCTTCTTCTGCTCGTCGGTCCCGCGCCGGGCTACGGCCAGGTAGGTGAACGTGGTGCGGGCCCGCTTGATCGGGTGCCGATCCGCCCGGCCGCTTTCCACCCGGCTCTCCAGCACGCCGTACCCGACGCCCGGGCGGGCGAGTTCCATGATCACGTTGGCCGGTCCGGCCAGCAGGGCGACGCCCATCAGGCCGTCATTGGCCGGGCGGCGGCCGGGCCGCCGGCCGGTGTCATGCAGTGGTGGTGCACTCACCGCGCGTTCGACCTGGCTGATCGGCTGGCTGATCGTCACTGTCCCTCATCCGGCAGGTAATCTGAGAACGTCCGTTTCCTGATCTTGCCGCCGCCGAATGCCGGTGTCAAGATTGCGGGATGACCCAGGCCCGGCCCTACGGCGGCGTGGATGCCGCCGACCGGCTGGCCCGCCGCCGGGCCGGGTTGCTCGAGGCCGGGCTGGAGTTGCTGGGCACCGACATCGACCCCGCCGAACTCACCGTGCGCGGCATCTGCCGGCAGGCCGGGGTGGCCACCCGCTACTTCTACGAGAGCTTCGTCGACAAGGACGAGTTCGTCGGGGCGGTGTTCGACTGGGTGGTGGCCGAGTTGGCCGTCACCACCCAGGCCGCCGTGGCAACCGCGCCGGCCGCCGAGCAGAACCGGGCGGGCATCGCCAGCATGGTGCGCACCATCGAAACCGATCCGCGGGTCGGGCGGCTGCTGTTCGGGGCCCAACTGTCCAACTCAACGGTCATCCGCAAGCGCCAGGAACTGGGTCCGCTGTTCGCCGTGTTGGGCGGCCAGCATGCCGAGGCGACGTTGAACCGCCCGGCCAACGACCGGATCAAGGCGTTCGCCCACTTCGTCGTCGGCGGGGTGGGCCAGACGATCGGTGGGTGGCTGGCCGGTGACGTGGGACTGTCGGCCGACGACCTCATCGACCAACTCGCCGCGATCGTCGACGTGCTGACGGATCCGCGACGCTTCCGCGACTAGTGGGTGGCGGGCACCCGAGGTTTGCGATCGGCGGCCGTCTTCGGCTTGGCCTTCGGCTCAGCGGTGAATTCCTTTGTCCAGCAGGCGAATTCCAACACAATGCCATCGGGATCGGCGAAGTAGAACGACCGCACGTACACCCCGGGATACAGCTTGGCCGACACCTGTGACGGGCTCATGTCGTGGTTGAGCACCGGCCCGAGCTTGACCCCCTTGGCCTTGAGGCGCTGTCGGTACTCGTCGAACTTCTCCTCGGGGACGTTGAACGCCAGGTGGTTCATCGAGCCCACCGCGCTGACGATCGAACCCAGGCCGGGCAGGGCCGCGGGAAGGGTGCTGCCGGCCTCCCCGTCCGGTGCCTCGGTGAACCAGAAGAACGCCACACAGTCGCCGTTGCCCGCGTCGAAGAAGAAGTGCTGGCCCATGCCGTCGGGCAGGTCGATCGCCTTGATAAGCGGCATGCCGAGCACATTGGTGTAGAAGTCCACGGTGCGTTCCATGTCGGAACACACCATCGCCACGTGGTTGATCCCCCCGAGCTCGAACTCGGTGTTGGTGAAATTCGGCCTGACCATGCCCTGAACCTAACACTCCGGCATCCGCTGATCGCCCCGGCCGAATGCTTGATTGCGGAATCGAAAAACCTGCCGCGATAGGGCGTATATCCCGACGCCGACGAATATCGTCAAGCGAGCGACGCGCACCCGAGGAGGCCACCGAAGCACATGCCAACGCCCGGAGTCGTTCGTGAGTTCATCGGGATGTCGTCGCCGACCGCCCGCCGGGCCGGAGCCGGCGGTCATCCGTGCCAGGGTCTCTACCACCGCGGCGTGGGACGCAAGCCGAAGGTGGCGGTCATCGCCACGCACTATCAGATCGACTTCTCCGAGCACTACATCGCCGACTACCTGGCCACTCGCGGCATCGGCTTCCTGGGCTGGAACACCCGCTTCCGCGGCTTCGAGAGCAGCTTCCTGCTGGACCACGCCCTGGTCGACATCGGCGTGGGTGTGCGCTGGCTGCGCGAGATCCAGGGGGTGGACACCGTTGTGCTACTGGGGAATTCGGGTGGTGGATCGTTGATGGCCGCCTATCAGTCGCAGGCGGTCGAACCGAACGTCACTCCACTGGACGGTATGCGGCCCGCCGCCGGGCTGACCGATCTCCCGCCGGCCGACGGCTACATCGCCAGCGCGGCCCATCCCGGCAGACCCGAGGTGCTGACGGCGTGGATGGACGCCGCGGTGACCGACGAGAACGACCCGGTGGCCAGCGATCCCGACCTCGACCTGTTCGACGAGCGCAACGGGCCGCCCTTCTCCGCCGACTTCGTCAGTCGCTATCGCGCCGCCCAGATCGCCCGCAACCACGCCATCACCGACTGGGTCGAGACCGAGCTCAAGCGGGTCGAGGCCGCGGGATTCTCCGACCGGCCCTTCACCGTGATGCGCACCTGGGCCGACCCGCGCATGGTGGATCCGACGATCGAGCCCACCAAACGCCAACCGAATCTCTGCTACGCGGGGGTACCGGTGCGTGCCAACCGATCCGCGCACGGCATCGCCGCGGCCTGCACCCTGCGGAGTTGGCTGGGAATGTGGAGCCTGAAGGTGGCACAGACCCGGGCCGAACCCCATCTCGCCCGCATCACCTGCCCCGCGCTGGTCATCAACGCCGAACAGGACACCGGCGTCTTCCCCTCGGACGCAAAACGCATCTTCGACGCGCTGGCCGGCACCGACAAGACGATGTGCGCCATCGACACCGACCACTACTTCACCACGCCGGGAGCCCGCACCGAACAGGCCGACACCATCGCGAAGTGGATAGCCAAGCGGTGGCGCTGAGAGTTCTGGCGCACTTCCTGCCCGGTGAGCCGGTGCTGGAAATCGTTTCCCCGGAATCTGATTGGCTCGACGTGCGCTGGTGCCACGAGGACGACGACGACACCCTGCACCGCGAGCTGCCCGAGGCCGAGGTGGTCTGGCACGTGCTTCGCCCGCTGTCGGGCGACGACCTGAGGCGTGGCGAGCGGCTTCGACTGGTGCACAAACTCGGCGCCGGTGTGAACACCATCGCTGTCGAGACCGCATCCGAACTCGGCATCGCGGTGGCCAACATGCCCGGCGCCAACGCTCCGTCGGTCGCCGAGGGTGCCGTGCTGCTGATGCTTGCCGCGCTGCGCCGGCTGCCGGTGCTGGACCGGGCGACCCGCGAGGGTCGCGGCTGGCCGTCGGACCCGACCCTCGGCGAGACCGTGCGAGACATCGGAAGCTGCACGGTGGGCCTGGTCGGGTACGGCAACATCGCCAAGCGGGTCGAACGGATCGTGCGGGCGATGGGTGCGGCCGTGCTGCACACCAGCACCTCCGACGATGGCACCGAGGACTGGCGACCGTTGCCCGACCTACTCGCGCAGAGCGACATCGTCAGCCTGCATCTACCGTTGACCGCAGACACCGGCGGGCTGATCGACCGCGATGCCCTGGACCGGATGAAGCCGGAAGCGTTGCTGGTCAATACTTCTCGCGGCGGCGTCGTCGACGAGGCCGCCCTGGTCGACGCCCTGAGCGGCGGGCGGCTGGCCGCGGCCGGCCTCGACGTGTTCGCCGTCGAACCGGTCGCCACCGACAACCCGCTCCTGCGGCTGGACAATGTCGTCCTCACACCGCACGTCAGCTGGTTCACCGTGGACACCATGCGGCGATACCTCATCGAGGCGGTCGACAACTGCCGACGGCTGCGGGACGGACAGGACCTGGTCAACGTCGTCAACGGGAGGCAGGATGTCCGTCGCACCCACGAGGGATGACTCGTTGCGGCAGCGCACGCTGCGCAAGGTGACCATCCGGCTGGTCCCCTTCGTGATGGCGCTGTATTTCGTCAACTACCTGGACCGGACCAACCTCGGGATCGCCAAGACCGACCTGAGCGCCGACCTGCAGTTGACCGCCAGCATGTTCGGGTTGGCCTCGGGCATCTTCTTCATCGGCTACGTCCTGGTGGAGGTCCCGTCCAACCTCGCCTTGGAGCGGTTCGGCGCCCGGCGCTGGCTGGCCCGCATCGCGGTGTCGTGGGGAATCGTCGCGGTAGCAATCGGATTCGCGCCCAACGCCGCCACGCTGCTGGCGCTGCGATTCCTGCTCGGGGTCGCCGAGGCCGGGCTGTTCCCCGGCGTCATCTTCTACCTCAGCCGCTGGTTCCCCGCCGAGTACCGGGTGCGGATCGTGGCGATGTTCATGATGGCCAGTCCGGTCGCGGCGGCGCTCGGAACACCCTTGGCGGCGTGGCTGATCCAGTCCGGCGACGGCGTCTTCGGGCTGGCGGGCTGGCGGTTCATGATGATCACGGTGGGCCTGCCCGCGATCATCCTGGGCATGGTCTGCTGGTTCTATCTGACCGACAGGCCGAAGGACGCCGACTGGTTGGCGGCCGATGAGCGGCAGTGGTTGATCGACGTGCTCGCCGACGAGGAGCGCCACGTCAGCGACCACTTCGACTTCCCACTGCGGCGTGCGCTGACCAGTCCCCGGATCTGGGCCCTGGCCATGGTGTACTTCGGTATCGCCTACGGCCTGTACGCATTGGCGTTCTTCCTGCCATCGATCATCACCGGCTTCAAGAAGACCTTCGGCCTGCAGTTGTCCATCGTGCAGATCGGCTTGATCACCGCCATCCCCTACACCTTCGCCGCGGTCGGGATGTACCTGTGGTCACGCCACGCCGACAAGACCGGGGAACACGTCTGGCATGTCGCGATCCCGATGCTGCTGGGCGGCTTGGCCATTCCAGTCGCGCTGTACCTGCACAGCCCCGTCCTGGCGATGATCCCGGTGATCGTCGCCGCGGTGGGCGTCTATAGCGCGATCCCCAGCTTCTGGGCGCTGCCGTCGCGCTTCCTCACCGGTGCGGCAGCCGCGGGCGGCATCGGGCTGATCAACTCGATCGGCAACCTCGGCGGGTTCGCCGCCCCGTACGCCACCGGCGCGCTGGACCAGTGGACCGGCAGCAGCCGGGCCGGCATGTGGGCCGTCGGCGTGATCATGGTCCTGGCGGCCGCACTCGTCGTCGTGCTGCGTGCCACCCCCGATCCCGACGCGAGGGCGGGGGGTACCCTCGGTCCCAACCCACCGGTTAATCGGTCATCGGTGTAACCGGGCGTCAGCCGAGACGAGAGAGGCCCATCGACCATGCCCATCGCGATCATCCCCGAGCACCACGATCTCGCAGATTCGGTGAAGTCGCTGGTGTCGCGGATCGCACCGGCAGAGGTCCTGCACGAAGCGCTCGAAACCCCCATCCCCAACCCGCCGCCGTACTGGCGGGCCGCCGCCGAGCAGGGCCTGCACGGCGTACACCTGGCCGAGTCGGTCGACGGTCAGGGCTTCGGGCTGCTGGAGTTGGCGATCGTGGTCGCGGAGTTCGGCTACGGCGCGGTGCCGGGACCCTTCGTCCCGTCGGTGATCGCCAGCGCCCTGATCGCCGCCCACGACCGCGACGCCAAGCTGCTCAGCCAGCTGGCGTCCGGGGATCTGATCGGCGCCTATGCGCTGGAGTCGAGCCTGACCGCCGAAGAGCAGGGCGACGGTGAACTGGTCATCCGCGGTGAGGCCCGTTCGGTGCCCGCGGCCGCCCAGGCGGCGATCCTGGTGCTGCCGGTCGCGATCGGCAGTGGCGTCGAATGGGTGGTGCTCGATGCGGCCAGCCTGGAGATCGAACCGGTGCGCTCGGTCGACCCGCTGCGCCCGGTCGCCCATGTCCGGGCGAGCGGCGTTGAGATCGGCAGCGACCGACTGCTGTCGAACCTGTCCCAGTCGGCGGGCCGGGCCATCGTCACCACCCTGCTCTCGGCCGAGGCCGTCGGCATCGCCCGCTGGGCCACCGACACCGCCGCGGCGTATGCCAAGATCCGCGAACAGTTCGGCCGCCCGATCGGGCAGTTCCAGGCGATCAAGCACAAGTGCGCGGAGATGATCGCCACCACCGAGCGGGCCACCGCGGCAGTGTGGGACGCCTCGCGCGCCCTGGACGCGGCGGCCGAGAAGGGCTGGGACAACACCGAAACCGCCTATGAGTTCGCCGCCGCCGTGGCCGCCACCCTGGCGCCGGTAGCGGCACAGCACTGTGCGCAGGACTGCATTCAGGTGCACGGCGGCATCGGGTTCACCTGGGAGCACGACACCAACGTCTACTACCGGCGGGCGCTGGGACTGGTCGCCGCGTTCGGGCGCTCCACGGAGTACCAGCAGAAGGTCTTCGACACCGCGACCACCACCGGCATGCGCCCGGTCAACATCGACCTCGATCCCGAGACCGAGAAGCTGCGCGGCGAGATCCGGGCCGAAGTCGAAGCGCTGAAGGCGATTCCGCGTGAGGAACGCAAGACGGCCATCGCCGAGGGTGGCTGGGTCCAGCCGCACCTGCCCCGGCCGTGGGGTCGGGCGGCCAGCCCGGTTGAGCAGATCATCATCGCCCAGGAATTCGCCACCGGCCGGGTGCGTCGGCCGCAGATGGGCATCGCGGCGTGGCTGATCCCGTCGATCGTCGCGTTCGGCACCGACGCCCAGAAGCAGCGGTTCCTGCCGCCCACCTTCCGCGGCGAGATGATCTGGTGCCAACTGTTCTCCGAGCCGGGAGCCGGATCGGATCTGGCCAGCCTGACCACCAAGGCCACCAAGGTCGACGGCGGCTGGCGCATCACCGGCCAGAAGATCTGGACCACCGGCGCCCAGTTCTCCCAGTGGGGAGCCCTGCTGGCGCGGACGGATCCGAGCGCGCCGAAACACAACGGCATCACCTACTTTCTGCTCGACATGAGCAGCGCGGGCGTCGAGGTCAAGCCGCTTCGCGAGCTCACCGGCAACGCGATGTTCAACACGGTGTTCATCGACGACGTGTTCGTGCCCGACGATCTGGTGCTCGGCGAGGTTAACCGCGGCTGGGAGGTCAGTCGCAACACCCTTACCGCGGAACGGGTTTCGATCGGCAGCAGCGAACCCGGATTCCTGGCCAACCTCGATGGCTTCGTCGAGTTCGTCTCGCAGGGCCACTTCGATCAGATCGGCCACCACCGGGCCGGGGAACTGATCGCCGAGGGCCACGCCGCCAAGCTGCTGAACATCCGCTCGACGCTGCTGACCCTGGCCGGCGGCGACGCCATGCCCTCGGCGGCCATCTCCAAGCTGCTGTCGATGCGCACCGGACAGGGCTACGCCGAGTTCGCGGTGTCGTCGTTCGGCATCGACGGCGCGATCGGTGATCCCGACTCACCACAGGGCAAGTGGGCCGACTACCTGCTGGCCAGCCGGGCGACCACCATCTACGGCGGCACCTCGGAGGTGCAGTTGAACATCATCGCCGAGCGGCTGCTCGGGCTGCCCCGCGACCCGTAGGACGGGCTACTTCACCTCGATCTGGCGGAGTTCGCGTTTGAGGATCTTGCCGGTCGGGTTGCGCGGCAGTTCGCTCAGGAAGATGACCTCCCGCGGAACCTTGTAGCGCGCAAGGTGTTCCCGCACATAGTTCTTGATGGCGTCCTCGGTGACCTCGGCCTCCTCGCGGAGCACCACGAATGCCCGCAGGCGGGCGCCGAAATCCTTGTCCTCGACGCCGACGGCGGTCGCCTCGACAACGTCGGGGTGGCCGCTGATGAGGTCTTCCACTTCGGCGGGAAAGACGTTCTCGCCGCCGGAGACGATCATCTCGTCGTCGCGGCCGCTGACGTAGAGCAGTCCGTTGTGGTCGAAGTAGCCCACGTCGCCGGAGGACAGCAGGCCGTCGATGATCTGCTTACCACCGCCGCCGGTGTAGCCCTCGAACGGGAAGGTGTTGCCGACGAAGATCCGGCCGACCTCGCCCTGCGGCACCTCCTTGCCGTTGTCGTCGAGGATCTTTACCTTGGCGCCCTTGACCACCGGGCCGACCGTGGCCGGGTTCTTCTGCAGATCCTCCGGCCGGGCGATGCTGGCGAACGCGATTTCGGTTGAGCCGTAGAGGTTGTACACGACGGGGCCCAGCGCCTTCAGGGCCCGGGTGGCCAGCTCCGCGCCGAGCTGCGAGCCGGAGACGAACACGATCCGCAGCGAGGACAGGTCCGGCTTGGGGTCCATCTTCTCCAGCGTGTCCAGCATCCGCGACAACATGACCGGTACCACCACGATCGCGGTCACATTGTGTTCGGGGATGTCCGCGAGGACGGTGGCCGGCTTGAACTTTCGGTGCAGCACCAGGGTGGAGCCCAGCGTCAGCGCGATCGTGGCGTGCAGGTAACCGAGCGCGTGGAACATCGGTGATGGCAGCGAGGTGACCTCGCCGGCCTTGAACGGCACGAGCGACAACACACCGCCGATGGGGGCCAGCGTCGGCGGGGTGTGCCGGGTGGCGCCCTTCGGGGTGCCGGTGGTGCCGCTGGTCAAAACGATGATGGCCGACTTCTTGGTGGCCTTCGGCGCGGGGGCCGTGCTGCTGCGCGCGATGACTTCGGCCAGCGTCTCGTGCTCGCCGATCGGCGGTCCGGCGGCATCCGGGTTGACGCCGAGAGCCCGAAGCTTGCCCAGCGGCGGGTCGGCCAGTTTGACCGCTTCGGCGTACTCCTCGTCGTAGATGATCACCTTGGCGCCTTCGCGTTCGGAGACGTCCTTGATCTGCGGTCCGGAGAATTCGGTGTTGAGCAGGATGGTGCGGGCACCCACCCGGGCCCCGGCATAGTTGGCGATGGTGAACCAGCGGTGGTTGCGCGCCAGGATCGCCACACCGTCGCCGCCCTTAACCCCCATCGCCAGCAGTCCGTTGGCGAGCGCGTTGGTGGCATCGTCGAGTTCGGAGTAGGTCAGCGATCCCTCGTCGTCGATGATCGCCAACTTGTCGGGGGTGCGGCGGGCGTTGAGCGCGGGGATCATTCCGACCTCGCCCCAGCGCCTGATGTCGGCGACCATCGCGGCGAGATTCTGCGGCGGCTCGGGCCGGAACGCACCCGCGGAGATCATCTTCTGCAGGTAGTGCAGCTCCGCCGAACCGCGTTCGGCGTACTGCTGGGCCTTGGCCATCACCTGCGCGGGCAGGTCGAACAGATTGAACATGCGGCAACCCTAATGTGACTCAGCTTTCAGACTGAGCGGAATGCGCGGGTAACTACCATGGCCCCATGGGGGACTTCATCGGGATCGGGGACCGCCAGGTCAGCATCAGTCATCCGGACAAAGTCGTCTTCCCGGCGGTCGACGGCCGAGGGCCGGTGACCAAGATCGACCTCGTCGACTACTACCTGGCCGTGGCCGACGGCGCACTGCGCGGGGTGGCCGACCGGCCGATGATCCTGAAGCGGTTCGTCAAGGGCATCACCGAGGAGGCGATCTTCCAGAAGCGCGCCCCGGAGAAACGACCGGACTGGATCGACGTCGCCGAACTGCGCTACGCGCGGGGCACCTCGGCCAGGGAGGCGGTGGTCCGGGAGCCGGCGGGATTGGTGTGGGCGGTCAACCTCGGCTGCGTGGACCTCAACCCGCATCCGGTGCGTTCCGGCGACCTGGACCATCCCGACGAGTTGCGCATCGACCTGGATCCGATGCCCGGCGTCGGATGGCCACAGATCCTCGACGTGGCGCAGGTGGCGCGCGAGGTCCTCGAGGACCATGGGCTGACGGCCTGGCCCAAGACCTCGGGGTCGCGCGGCTTTCACATCTACGCCCGGATCGCTCCGCGGTGGCCCTTCAAACAGGTGCGGCTGGCCGCCGAGACGGTGGCGCGCGAGGTCGAGCGCCGGGCACCCGAGTTGGCCACCAGCCACTGGTGGAAGGAGGACCGGCAGGGGGTGTTCGTCGACTTCAACCAGAACGCGAAAGACCGCACGGTGGCCTCGGCCTATTCGGTGCGGGCGACGCCGGACGCCCGGGTGTCGATGCCGTTGACCTGGGACGAGGTCCCCGGCTGCCGGCCCGAACTGTTCACGATCGCCACGGTGCCCGCCCGCTTCGCCGAGCGCGGCGACCCCTGGGAGCCGATGGACGACGCGGTCGGGTCGCTCGACCCGCTGCTGCGGCTGGCCGAGGAGCTCGGCCCGGCCGACAAGCCGCCGAAGGGCGGCAAGCCGCTGATCGAGATCGCCCGCACCAAGACCCGGGACGAGGCGCTCGCTGCCCTGGACGTCTGGCGCGCCCGGCACCCCGAGGCCGCGGCGGCGCTGGAACCGACGGACATCCTGGTCGACGGGATGCGCGGCCCGAGTTCCATCTGGTATCGCATCCGGATCAATCTCGAGCACGTTCCGCAGCCGCAACGTCCGGCGCAGGAGGAACTCATCGCGGATTACAGCCCGTGGGAAGGATATTCGGGCCATCAGCGGCCCTGAACACCTATGGTGTCAAGGTGGCCGAGATTCGCCGCAGCCGTACGATAGCGGCCGAGGCACAAGCGATTTGGGACGTCCTCGCCGACTTCGGCGCCATCAGCGCGTGGGCCGACATCGCCGACCACTCGTGTCTGCTGACTCCCGCCGCCGACGGGATTGGGGTTGGCACCGCCCGCAGGGTGCAGGTGGGCCGCGACACCCTGGTTGAGCGCATCACCGAGTTCGACCGCCCGCGCGCGCTCGCCTACGACGTGGCCGGTTTTCCCCGCCAACTGCGCCGGCTCAACAACCGCTGGAAGCTCAGCCCGATCGCCGGCGGCACGGTCGTCACTCTGACCACCACCATCGAGATCGGGCGGAACCGAGTCCAGCGGCTTGCCGAACGCGTCGTCGCCCGGTTCTCGGCGAGGCAGCTGGACTCGATGCTCACCGGACTCGCACACCGAATGGAGGGCTCCCATGGCTGACCGCCCCGACATCATCATCGTGATGACCGACGAGGAACGCGCCGTCCCGCCCTATGAGGACGAGGCCGTCCTCGCCTGGCGGGAACGCACCCTGACCGGCCGGCGCTGGTTCGACGAGCACGGCGTCAGCTTCATTCGGCACTACACCGGATCGCTGGCGTGTGTCCCGAGCCGTCCGACCATCTTCACCGGCCAGTACCCGGACCTGCACGGTGTCACCCAGACCGACGGCATCGGCAAGGCCTATGACGACTCCCGGATGCGCTGGCTGCGGCGCGGCGAGGTGCCCACCCTGGGCAACTGGTTCCGCGCGGCGGGATACGACACCCACTACGACGGCAAGTGGCACATCTCGCACGCCGACCTGCACGACTCCGCCACCGGCGGACCGCTGGCCACCAACGACGACAACGGGGTCGTCGACCCGGCCGCCGTGCAGCGGTATCTCGATGCCGACCCGCTGTCGGCATTCGGCTTCTCCGGGTGGGTCGGCCCCGAACCGCACGGCGCGGGCCTGGCCAACAGTGGATTCCGCCGCGACCCGTTGATCGCCGATCGGGTGGTCGCCTGGCTCATCGACCGCTACGCGCGCCGCCGCGCCGGCGATCCGGCCGCGGCCCGACCGTTCCTGTTGGTCGCGAGCTTCGTGAACCCGCACGACATCGTGCTGTTCCCGACGTGGGTCCGGCGCGGTCCGCTGAAACCATCGCGCGTCGATCCGCCGCCGGTGCCACCGGCACCGACCGCCGACGAGGATCTGCGGACCAAACCCGCCGCGCAGATCGCCTTCCGCGAGGCCTACTACTCCGGTTACGGCCCGGCAGCGGCCATCGAGCGGATCTATCGGCGCAACGCGCAGCGGTACCGCGACCTCTACTACCGGCTGCACGCCGAGGTCGACACCCCGATCGACCGGGTGCGCCGCGCCGTGACGGACGGCGGTTCGGAGAACGCGGTGCTGGTCCGCACCGCCGACCACGGCGATCTGCTCGGCGCGCACGGCGGGCTGCACCAGAAGTGGTTCAACCTCTACGACGAGGCCACCCGGGTGCCGTTCGTGATCGCCCGGATCGGCGAGCACGCCACCGAGCCGCGGGTCGTGAGCACACCGACCTCGCACGTCGACCTGGTTCCGACCCTGCTCGGGGCCGCAGGTGTCGACGTTCCCGCGCTCGCCGCCACCCTGCGTGAGTCGTTTACCGAGGTGCACCCGCTGCCCGGCCGGGATCTGATGCCGGTGGTGGACGGCGCGCCGGCCGACGACCAGCGGGCCGTGTACCTGATGACCCGGGACAACATGCTCGACGGCGACACCGGTGCGTCGGGGCTGGCGCGGGCGTTGAAGCGGACGTCGAATCCGCCTGCGCCGCTGAGAATCCGGATCCCAGCGCATACCGCGTCCAATTTCGAGGGATTGGTGGTGCGGGCCGGTGAACACTTGTGGAAACTCGTCCGCACCTTCGACGATCCGTCGACCTGGACCGAACCCGGGGTACGTAATCTCGCGGCGAACGGTCTGGGCGGTGAGACTTACCGAACCAACCCGCTCGACGACCAGTGGGAGCTCTACGACCTCACCGAGGATCCGATCGAGGCCGACAACCGCTGGACCGACCCAGATCTGGATGACCTGCGGCAGTATCTGAAGGTTCAACTGAAACAGGCTCGGGCCGAATCGATTCCGGAGCGGAACAATCCATGGCCGTACGTGCGCAGAGAGTCGCACGCTCGGCGGCGCAGGTTGTTCTTCGGCTAGCCGGGCTTCTTCTCACCCCAGTACGGGGTGGCCTTGACCGACGGCGTCGCCTTCATCGCGAAACTCTTCGTCGGATCCATCACCAGGGTCTGCGAGCTCGTCGTCGGCGTCACCTGACCGCCCGCCGTCGCCGAGGTGGCCGCGCCGGCCTGCCCGCCCGCGGCGCCCCCGATCACTGTCACTGCCGCTGCCGCGGCGACCCAACCCGCAAGTCGCGTCATCATCATCGTCGTCGTACCCCCTTCCATCTGCATCGGCGTTCGTGCAGTTAAGTTCACGATACCCCCCTGGGTATCAATCGGCCTGTGCGATTTGTCACCCAGACAACTCCGTGGCGTGTGCTCAGGAACCGACCAGGCGCAACGGCACCCGGCTGTGCCTGCGGATGATGTTGTTCAGCGTCCACTCCGGCGGGCCCGTGAGTTCGAGGCGACCGACGCGCGCGATCAGCGCCCGCAGGAATTCGGTTGTCTCCAGCCGCGCCAGCGCCTGTCCCGCGCATGCGTGCGCGCCCTGGCCGAAGCCGACATGCCGCCCGGCGTCGCGCGTGATGTCGAAGACCTCCGGCCGTTCCCACTCCAACTCGTCACGGTTGGCCGAGGCATACATGATCAGCACCTGCGAGCCCGCCGGAACGCGGACCCCGGTGACCTCGGTGTCGCGCACCACCCGTCGGCCGAAGGCGCGGACCGGGGACTCGAACCGGACGACCTCGTTGATCGCGTTCGGGATTCGCTCGGGTTCCCGCCTGAGCAAGTCCCACTGCTCCGGATGGGTCGCGAACAGTGCCAACGCCGTGGACATCGCACTGATCGTGGTGTCCAGCGCGGGTCCGAGGTAGTCCACCAGCAGGGCCGGGCATTCGCCGCGTTCGATGGTCCCCTTGTCGGCGGCGGTCAACAGGTCGTCGGCCATGCTGCCGGGGACAGCGCTGCGGAGCCGAACCACCCGGCGGGCGAAGCGGAGCATCTGGACCGCGCGGGGGATCCCGGCCACCATCCGGCGATTGCCAGGCCCCAGAATGTCGAAAGTCGCACCGGCCCATTCGATCAGGTGCTCGCGCTGATCGGCCGGCCAGCCGACCAGTTCGGGTATCACCGCCATCGGCAGCGCGGTCGCGAGGTCAACGCCGTCGACCTCACCCCGGCGAAGCGCCGCGTCGACCACCTCCACCGCACGACGCCGCACCTGGTCGTTGATCGCGCCGAGCGCCCGTGGAAGCATCCGGTGGGCCACGAGTTTGCGGCGGCGTTCGTGCTCGGCGCCGTCGCTGGCCAGGGTGGTCCCCCGGGACAGTCTGTTGCTCAGTGGGTTCAGGGCCACCCCGCCGGCGGACCGGAAGGTGGCATCGTCACGCATCGCCGCCTTGGACTCGGTATAGCGCGGCAGGGCGTACACCCGGTGCCGGGACAGCCACACCACCGGCCCCAACTCCCGCAACCGCCGGTAGTGCGGATACGGATCGAGGATCGCCTCGGGGGTGTAGATGTTCATCTCATAGCTCGGCGCGGCGGGAGGAATGCCCATGCCCGACATCTTGACTGATTCAACCGTCGTATGTGACGATTTCGTCAGTCATATCGGAGGAGGCTCGACATGAGCGACGTCGTCGGCGCGCACAACGACCTGCACAGCGAGCACGGCGCGGTCCGCGGGGAGCACCCGGGCCGTTCCCGCAACCCGGTCATCAAGGTGGCCGACCTGGCCTGGCTCGAGTTCGAGAAGCCGGATCTGAGCGGGGCGGAGGCGTTCGCCCGGGCCTTCGGCTTCATCGTCACCCACCGTAGTGCCGACGAACTGCTGCTCCGGGGGACCGACGCGGGCACATCCTGCGTGCTGGTCCGCCGCGGCCCGCAGAGCCGGTTCTGCGGGGTGGCGTTCAAGGCGCAGGACGAGATCGACGTGCTGCGGCTGGCCGACCGCACCAACTCCCCCACCCGCGGGCTACCCGAGTCGCTCGGCGGGGTGAGCGTCGAACTCACCGATCCCAGCGGCACCCCGGTGAAGGTCGTCGCCGGCATGCACGAACTGCCCGAGCTATCCGGCCAACAGCCGCACGTGTTCAACTTCGGCCACGATCTGCGCCGCACGAACGGAACCCAGCGTCCGCCGCGGCAGCCGGCCGCGGTCCAGCGGCTCGGGCACGTGGTGCTCCAGTCCACCCGGTACATCGAGGCGCTGAACTGGTATCTCGACCATCTCGGGCTCATCGTCAGCGACTTCCTGTACTACCCCGGCCAGCGTCAGCGCGGCCCCACCATGAGCTTCATCCGCTGCGACCGCGGGTCCATCCCCACCGACCACCACACCCTGGCGATGGCGCTGGGCCCGGCGAACCGCTACGTGCATTCGGCCTATCAGGTGAGCGACCTCGACGCCCTGGCCGCCGGCGGTGAGTTCCTCAATGACAGCGGCTATTCCAGGTCCTGGGGTATCGGCCGCCACATCCAGGGCAGCCAGCTGTTCGACTATTGGCGCGATCCGGAGGGCTTCCTCATGGAGCACTACGCCGACGGCGACATGTTCGACAACACCCTCGAGCCAGGCTGGGCACCCTTCACCGCATCGGGTCTGGCGCAGTGGGGGCCGCGCGCCACCAAGGACTTCCTCGGAACAGACCCGAAAAGCGCTCGCCACGAAGCCGTTTCGATGATCTCAGCCCTACGCGAGAAGAACGAGTTCGACCTCAATCGCCTCATCGGCCTGCTGAAAGTTGCCACCTCATGACCATTTCCGTTCTCCGCACCGCCGACGCCTGGTGGGTCGCCACCCCCGCCGGCGCCGCCAGGGTCACCACTTCCGCGCGCACCACCGCGGAGCTGCTCGCCGACCGGGCCGCCATCCAGGCCGCCGCCGGCGGCGCCGACACCGTCCCGGTCACCGACCTCGAGTTGCTGTCCCCGGTGACCACACCGTGCCGGGTGGTGGCCCAGATGACCAACTTCGCCTCGCACGTCGAAGACGCCGGGATGGACCCCAAGACCATCCCGCTGACGTTCTTCCGCAAGTCCTCGGCCTCGATCAGCGGTCCGTTCGCCGACGTGGTCAAGCCGGCCCACGTCAAGTTCCTCGACTACGAGGTGGAGATCGGTCTCGTCGTCGGCCGTGACATCCCGGTCGGGACAACGATTTCCGAGTCGAACCTCTCGGAGTACATCGCCGGCCTGGTGGTGACCAACGACATCTCCGCCCGCGACATCCAGTTGCCGCAGACCCAGTTCTACGAGGCCAAGTCCTACCCGAGCTTCACCCCCACCGGTCCGGCACTGGTACTGCTGGACGCCGACGAGCTGAAGCGATTCGGCCAGCTCCGCCTGCAACTGCGGGTCAACGGCGAGCGGCGTCAGAACGCACTGGTCGACGGCGACATGCTGTACTCCCCGGTGCAGGCACTGCAGTCGCTGAGTCGATTCCAAGACCTCGCGGCGGGCGATTTGATCCTCACCGGAACACCGGTCGGCACCGCACTGAGCGCGCCGCCGAAGCCCATCGCGTTCATCGCCTCGCTGCTGCCGCCCGCGGTGAAGTGGAAGGCGTTCTTCAAGAGCCAGGCGCGCAATCCGAAGTACCTGCGGAGCGGCGACGTGATCGAGGCGTCGGTCGGCACCGACGACGGTGCCATCGACCTGGGGACCCAGCGGATGACGGTGGTCTACGCCTAGTAGTCGAGGTCCGGTAGCGGCAGCGCGCACACCTTGCGGGCGTCCTCGG
>ERZ724518.6-NODE-6-length-63823-cov-7.548755_pt1 | contig 63823 bp, 83 predicted proteins | sample MGYA00376051_ERZ724518 | MGnify/ENA primary metagenome ERZ724518 (study PRJEB28724, sample SAMN07190885) | wastewater metagenome | isolation source: influent of sewage treatment plant in Hong Hong | place: Hong Kong | collected 2016-03-17 ... | reverse complement strand
GAATTGTCACAAGGTTGTCCGTTCCACGGAACATCTGAAATTAAAAACAATATGTAATCAACTTGATCCCGAAATACTTCAAGTGAAATATCTACATATTCATAATCGTCATAAATGCAGTAAATTGCACCAAATTTCATAAGTTCTTATTTAAAAAAATTTGTCTTCCAAGGACTATGATACAAAAACTTAACATCAGTGTGTTTGCAATTTCTTGTTAATCTATGACCTGTTTTCATATCATGCAATGAAATTTTGTCATTTTTGTATCCTCCTACATATGAATAATCTAACTGATGATGTTTTACAACAGATCCTCGTTTTAAACCGAAAGTCATTGATCCACCATTTCGTTTTCGAAATCCTCCTTTAATTGGTTCGCACATATGCAAGCTTCGTCTACGAAATTGAAATTGAACAATACAAAATATTGACGTATTATCAACAATATCTTTTTTTGTGATGAAACTAGCTAATATCCATGAATCTACATTGTGCGAGTCAAAACTTATTGACAGTTTCTTATTAGATTTACTTAATTGTAACTTATTTCTTTTTTCAAATGTGTCAAATCCTTTTTTTAAAACAATCTCACCTATTAATTTCACTTGATTATAAAACCAATCCTTACCTATTTCTAATGGACTAAAATTACTATTCCATGTTTTTGAATTCTTTCTTGTTCTTGCCTTAATGTCTTCTATAACATAATTTGAAATAGGATACAATTTACAAAGAAATTTAATGATATTTAATTTAATTTGCCATCTAGCTTTAGTTGATGGTGAAATGTGATTATAATTATTTCGATTACATCTTATTGTTCTGCAAGGAGTTTTTCTAAATCTTCTAGCTTTACGTAAATGACGTCGTAATTTAACTCGCTCTTTGACATGTGTTATAGCATAAGAAAAAATATTTAAATATGTATGATTCTTTGACTGAACTGTCAAAGCTTCACGTTTACTACCTGGGTCTACACCCACAGCAATCTGCTGTACACTGCCATTTGTACGATTTAATAACTTAATGCAAAAGATTCCACGATGCCATTGTCTAATTGCTTTCTGTTTTTTTATCAATTCTCTAGCTCTAGCTGGATGACATGGCATAAGAGGCTTGTTCATAAAATTTAAAACTGGGACAGTTACCTGCCCTTTTGCTTTATTAATCAAGTCATGATTAACAAGTAATTTCGCTCTTCGAGACTGACCTACAGAGGGAGAGGGAACTAGAGAAGTATTCCCAGTGTCTTGTGTACTGCCACGTACAGTAGGTTCAGTTGTCTTCAAATGACCATTACCTGTTCTTACGAACTTTGTATAAATCCTGTGATTTATGGTACTGATCTTGACCACTCTAGTCTCCTATTTACTTTGTAAATCGTTGAATTGGCAATTCTGATTTACAAACACCTATTGGCTGTTGACTAGTATTCCACTCATTTTTGTTAAGGAAATACTTATTAAAATTTTTCATTATTTAAATCATTGTTACTCCTTAAATTAAAATTGTTTCAGAATTATCTGTGAGCACGTCTGAAATAAGGAACAGAACCTTATTAAGAAGAGGACTTATAGGCAGGACTGAGATGTCAATATATTCATGGTCATCGTAAATACAATAAACTGCACCAAACTTCATCTTCATAATTCCTTTTTTAATCTATATACAAAAATGGGAAAAGATTTTTTGTCTTTTCCCATTTAAAAACAATGTATTTTATTTTGTAGCACTTACAGATGTAAAGATGTTATCTGAATATTTTTCATTTTCTTTAATGTCTTTAAATTTTGCAAAGTTCAGATAATACTTAATTCGTTGTTCATTCCATAATGATTGATTGTAGTATAAACCAGTCGAATCTGAATTAGCAAATATTATTTGTTCATACTTTTCTAATTTGACAATACTTGCAGTCTGTAATAATGTAGTCCATTTTTTCAAATCAGGATACGAGATTTCTAATGTTCCACCTTCTTTTAAGATTTGATATGTGTCTTCAAATAAAGTGAGGGCTTCACACACATTCAGTCTTTGAATAAATCGATCCATCCTGACTACATCAACATTTTGAAATCTTTGCATCTGAACTTTTATTTTACAAGCTCTTCTCCAAGCATCAGACTCTTCTTTAAACGAGAAATCAAAATCAGATTCATAATCAATAATGTCTGTTGTAATTACATTGATCTCATTTGGTCTGAAAGGTTGAGAATTGTAATTAATAACATAAAAGCTTTTTTCAGGTAATTTCGGCAAGTTCTTTCGTCGTCTGTTGTCATTGACTATTTCTTCAACTTCTTTTCGTTCAAAGACAGTTTGTAACGGGATGTCAGTTGGCATTTTCATATCGCGGAATTGACCGTGATCGATCATCATAATGAATTTTCCCCTAACTTAATCTATTATTGTTAATTCATTTTGAAAATTCAAATACTTTCTTAAACCCATCATATTCAAGAAATGCTGCAGGTCTGACAACAACTCGTTCTTTAAATAAAATCTTTTCTTTTGGTTTGAACATTCCCAATTCTGTTTCAAATGCTTCAAATGCAATGTAACCAAATTCAGAACATGAAACTTCTCGCGGGTTATTAAAATCAAATCGGAAATCGTATGGCGTGCCCTTCATACTCGATGCCTTATCTAAGACTACTTTGATTTGTTCTTCTGAAAGATTCGCGCGTAAGACACATATTCTATCAGTTCTAAAAAAATTTAAAATATCTTCAGTGAATACGCCTTCTGCCATTGAGTGAATCACATCAGTTTCATTTAACACCATTCCTACATGTGACCATTTTCCAATCAATAATCCGTCTAAATAATCATCATATCCACGTAGTAGAATATCACCAGGCTTGCAAATCTGCAATAATTGCCTCATTATTTCACCTTTTATCTTATAACTTTCAGGCTTGTAATAAGGAATCCAATGAAAATGCTTGTTGATGTGAACGTCGCCGAGAATTTTTAAAACAGCATTTCTAGCCTTGATAAGTTTTGAGTGCAAATTTACCATTTTCTTCTACTCCATAAGTAGTGTGAGTGACCCAATCACCCAAATTTAAATACTCAAATTTATTTATCATCTCATGCTCTGGTACATGTAAATGACCCATAATTAATATGTCATATTCAATACTATCTGCAATAGCTCTGTCCTTAACTGCTTTTAATATTTTAGGAAACTCCTTAGTATGCTGTTGTTTTGCAAAACTAAAGTTAAGTCGTTTAATGTCTAAACCCAATTTAAAAGTAATATTTCGTAACACTGCAACAAATTTTGCTAAAAAGCAATAATTCTCTACAAATTTGTCATATGTATGACCGTGGATTATTCTGATCTTTTTTCCGTTTGATTCGAGATCAATTGACTCTGAAAATTTTACACTTCCAAAATATGAAAAGTGCTTGTCAACATGTTCATCATGATTTCCATAGACATAGAATATTGGTACTTTGCAATAAGTTATGAATTTTAAAAAGTCAAAATTTTTCTCAAGAATCTTTTCAAATTTTGTGATCCATAAATCAAAAACGTCGCCTATTAAATATATTTCATCTGGATTTTCTTCATTAATCATTTTTAAAAATTTTACATATTTACTTTCCAAACTTCCAACGTGAATGTCGCTAGCAAAAACCCTTTTCATCGTGCTCCTTAAAGATTACAAAAGTCATTGTAATCTTGTTCCAGCTAAAACAGTTTATCTAAACATCTTCCAATAAGCATTGTCAACATGCAAAATGCTTGATGTTGTAGTTGTCGTAGTTTTATCAATTTGAATTACGGGACGCATACTCGTTGAAGTTAAGGGTATATTTGTTGTGAGAGAGCCAATTGACGTTCTATTAACAAAAAATTCAACACTGTCTCCTGCTGCGTTAATTTCACATTCTAAAACATACCATTGAGCTAAAACAGTAATTGAACTATTGATACTTGAACTAGTAGAAGCTCTACGACAAGATGCAATCCATCTTCCACTATTTTCAGTATGATTATAAGAGAAGAAAATTCCGTTGGTCGGTAAACCTGCTACATTTCCATCTTGTAACCCAATGATAATTTTATAACCAACTGATGCACTTGAAAGTACGGGAACTCTAACTCTTGATTTAAAAAATATTCTTTTATTGCCTATTCTAATTTTGTTAGCACTATTAAAAAAATCTATAGCTGAATGTCCTGTGTTATTATTTGTAGTCCCTGTCGCTGCAATTAAAAGCCCTAAATAGTCATTTCCTGTAGCATCTCCTTCAATACTTCCTAAACCACCGTTTGCTGTAACTGAAACTACAGAATATGGATTAGAACCGTTTCCAAAATTAGTCCATAAAAAATCATCAAAACTTTCTTCCATAGGAAAATTTACACTAGCTGTTTTAGCTATTTGAATTTTGTCAATTGTGTTATCTGTTGTAGTCCCGACAAGTAAATTTCCTGTAGCATTCACAATTCTTGCTTTTTCATTTGCTGCAAGAGTACCACCAGTAAAGAGTTTTATATCATTAGCTTTTGATGTTCCTATAGCTAAATTACCACCATCAACATACAAATAACCGTCAAGTGCTCCTGTTATAGAAAAAGTAGAATCAGAATATCCAGAACCATTGATGCCTACATCTATAAAATTATTCTGATCATTACCGTTATTCGTTGTAACAATCATGTCACCAGATGCATAAGTTCCAGTATTCAAATTTTGTAAATTTTGCTGAATATAAGAATTAACATTATTGACTACGTTAAACGTGCAATCTGAAAGTTGAACTCCATTTGGACCTATATTTAATTTTGTTTTAGTATCATCCTAATTAAAATATCCTAATGCATTTGCTGCAAAATTATTGTTACTTGCATGAAATTGGACATCACCTTTTGTCCCTGCAGGATTGCCACCAACACCGGAGCTAGGAATGTTAACTAATTGAACTTTCTTCTTTGCATAAGATGCTGTACTGTCTTCAATTATTATAAGATCAGCTCCTGCAGGAACTGTTTTTTCGGTAAAAGTATTAATATCACCGCTTGCTCTTTTAAGCTGTGCGTCGTTTGTCACATTTCCTAATAAAAGGTCAGTTTTTGTTAACTCGGTTGCAGTTTTAGTACTACTTTTCTGAAAATTCCATGTGCCTGCTGATGTTGAGACGTTATTTACTGTGATACTTGCTACTTCACCTGCATTTACTGTAACTATTACACCATTTGCATAATTTTGTAACGCAAATGAGACTGAACCTGCATTCCATAATATAAAATTCCAACCAATTCTTAAAGTTGTTGCATCAGGCAAATTAACAATTTGACCAGAAGTACTTCCTGTGAAAATTATTTGTGAATTTGACGTATTCAATAATTGGTATGTTCCTGATGACATTTCAACCGATGTAGTAGTATTTACCGAGCGCCCAGCTTCCTGAGTTCCTTCGACAATTATATTATCTTGATATAGTGCCATGTTAAATTATCCTCCAGTCTGAACACAAATCCAACTAACTTCTTCAGTAAAAGACATATTTGCATTCGCATTAATCACAAAAGATCCTGCAGCTTTTGACTCATATGACCAAGTTCTGCGAATTCCTGCTGAAATGTTAATAGCATAGTTTGTATTCGCAAATGCGTTTGCAAATGTAATCGTAATTTTCTTAGGATTGCCTGCAAATGAAGTGCCTGCAACTACTCCTGATTTTACACCCAAATTAATTCGTGAAGTTGTTGCATTCTGTACATCAGATAAATTATTTGAAGTTCTTAATACTCCACTATCGTATATCCATTTACTTGTTCCATCTGAAAAAAATCGCATCATTCCATAAGGAACTGCTATTACAACACTTGTTCCGCCACCAATTGTATCAGATCCTGCTCGTTGAATAGTAAGTGTATTAGTCGATGATACATTTCCACTTTCATCAGCAATTTCAATTTCATATCCCGCATTAACACTGTTTGCGGCGGGCAACGTAACTACTCTGGCAGTTGATATTGCTATATAGGCGACATAAACATCTGTCACAAGTACAGTATAGTTCTGATCAGTAACTGCTGTTCGTTTATCAATTCGTAAATTTGCTCTAGATATTGGCACGCTTTGTACATCAGACAAATTAGACGAAGATCTTAATACTCCTCCGTCAAAAACCCATTTATTAGTTCCGTTTGAGAAAAATCTTCTCCCACAGTAAGGAGCTGCAACAACGACACTTGTTCCACCGTCAATAGTGTCAGAACCTGCTCTTTGAATAGTAAGTGTATTAGTTGTAGATACACTTCCGCTTTCATCAAAGACATATAGCTCATAACCACTTTGAACTGAACTAGCTGCAGGTAAAGTGAAAACTCTTGGAGTAGTAATTGAAGTTAAACCAATATAGACATCAGTCGAAAGTATTGTGTAATTTACATCAGATATTGCTGTTCTGAATTTTTTTAATGTACCATCATTATTTATTGAAACTGCAAGTCTTGTCTTTAAATCTGCGGCAGTACCATGAGGATTAGTGCCTAAAGCATTTTCAATGGCCAAAGTAGAAGTATGTAAGTCATTAACAGTTGCCGCAACAATGTTATCAACATCATCTACATAAGTTTGGAAACTGTCAATACTATTTGGATAAGACATTGTTCATACCTCTTCGAATTTTGTCATTCATCCTTTAATTCTTCTTTCGGTATCCTTCTAATTGGCTGAATACTTCTCTCTACAGGCTTGATTGATTGCTTTCTTTCTGCTGTTCTTTCAGCTACTAATGACGTAGACCTTGTTTGTACAGGCTTTTCCAAACTAATTTGTCTAGTTTGAATTCTTTTCTTATCTAAATCAGCTAATTTTTCAGAAATAACATCAATAAATGCGTCAAGCCTTGTTCTTGATTCATCTACATCAGATTTTATTGCTAAAATACTTTTATTTGCAATAGTTAATTCTTTTGACAACTTACTGCTAACAATAACTAATTGTTCAGCTATATTTTTGTTATTCTGTTCTTGTTGACTTGTAATGACTTTTATTTTTGTTGTAAATTGGTCTAAAAGATCTCCAACAGTATCAATTGAATCACTAATAGATTGCAATTTATCATTTAGTTTGTCCTCAATATCAGTATTAGATGCCATTATTGTTGAGTTGATATAGATCTTTAATGCATCTAATTTTTTCTTATCATTTTGAGCATTCTCGTCATTGTTTTGCTTTATGGCATTTGCAATAATTTGATTAACACCTAAAGACTTCAAGATTGCAGTTTTGAACATTAACATACGTCCTCCTTAATCTTTTGAATTTATTAAATCTGATCTAAATAGCGCTTTAAGTCTGACAATTTATCAAAGCTTTTGTATTTTCCACCAGACTTTTCAAGTAATTCTTTTTCTTTTTTAGTAAGCTGTCCGCCTTTGAAGAAAACAACATAGTCTGCATTTAATAATGCATAACACTCATCATAAATATTTTCTTCAGCTTTCCAGTTTTCATCATAAGGATCAAGAAATGACAATTTTTTCCCAAATTCAGTTTTAATTTGTTCGCGCCAATCATTATTTTTACTAAATCCACCAAGAAATATTATAGGCTTACCTTTCTTCTCTAATTTTTCAACATCTAATGACTTACTAATTTTAAAAAACTCACACTGGATTTTTGCTAAATGTTTCATGTTATTAGGAGATTTATAAAAGAAGTAAACAAAAAAAGGGTTACTCTAATAAGAGTAACCCTCTCTTGCTCTTGCATTAAAACTTAAGCAATTCTTACATCAATCGGTGTTGCAGCGAGGTTAACAACTGTGGTCGTTGTGTAACCTACGTTATGTGCTACTGTGTAATCTGTTCCAAGCACGCCAGCTACAGGTGCAGCAGCGGGATTCACAACAACTGTCACAGTAGGAATAACACCAAAACCGTGAGCAGCAACCAGTGTTGCACCAATAGCAACTCTGTCATTAACACTGATTTTGCCAGCAGCTTTGTAACGAGCAATATCACCAGCTTGAGCACTCAGAAGAACTTCACTGGTCTCAAGCAGATACTTTGACTGACCCGGATTCAGTTTAATATCTCTCAAAATTGGAGATACACCTTTCGTCACAGAACCAAGATCATTGAACTCTAACACACCAGCTGAAAGCAAACTCGTGATCTTCATACAAAGACCTCCTTATATTGTTTTAACTTTACCAGTTTGATCCACAGATACAGGAATTAATCTATTCTCATCACTATTGTAACCAACTATTACTGTTCTATCAAAAGGATATTTAAGCAACATGTTATCAACGGCATAAGGGTTAATTGCAACCGGTGTTTCAGCAGATTGTTCAACACCACCAATAACTGCGGCAACTTTAACCCAATTTGTATTTGCATTATTCCATCCACCAACTTGCGAAGGAACAACATTAAATACAACTTTATTGTGATAAGCTCTGTTACTACTACCCTCATTTTCGACAGAACCAATAGCTGTATATGCGCCAGCAATCGTACTACACCAATACAAGTTATACGACTCTGGACTTGTGCTATTAGTATCATTTGGTCTTATTGGCCAAAACAAAGTTACTAAATTTTCAAGTCGATAAATAACTTGTATTTTGTTGTTTGTCATTTTTTACTTTCCAATCCTCAAATTCAATTTCGATTTTTTACTTTTCTCTCTGGCGCGTTTATCAATTGCATCTTTAATGTCTTGCGACTTATCCACAGCTTCTTCAACTTTTACAGTAATCTCTGCAGTTTGTGTTATTTGAGATGCTTGCTGTGCCTTTCTTTTGGCAGCAGCGTCAATAATTTTGTTTTGATCAATTACTTCATCAGCAACATCACTATCTTTCATCTCTTTAACTTTTAGCTTCTCTTTAATACTTTCAATCTTCTTTCCATTATCAGTTGTAACTTTCAATTCTTCTTTCTTCTGTTCAACAGCTTTCTTTTTTGAATTATCCCATTGCTTTTGATATTTCTCAACTTCGGATTCTTTAATCCGTCTAATCCATTGAGATCTTGTCGCAGCAGCTAGTGAACGAGAAGTGCTTGCGTACTCATCATCTAATTTAAGAATCTGTCCAACTGAAATGTACTTGTTCTGATCAACAAGTCTAAAGTTCTGCCCTGCTAAGAAATATTGCATCTAATCCTCCAATATTAATTTATTGAATCTATTTTGATTAACATTATTCATTATCATCAGCGCGACCGACACCATCACGCTTATCCTTAAAAGTACCAGGTCCTATATCAACCCATTCTTCGTCACCAGTCTGGGATGATTGATTTGCATCAGGATCATCTTTCTTAGGATCATGATCAATAGGATGATCAGCTTCCTTCTGTGCAGCTGCTTTTACTGTTGCTTCGTCAGTTGCCTCAACTTCTAATTCTTCATCAACATCGTCATCATCAAGATCTAAATCAACATCTTCAAAATCTTCCTCATCTTCATACATTTTGGCTAACTTGTCAAGATGAGCTGCTGTGCGTTTCAAAAGTGTAGAAGCTGCACGACCAATTGCATCCCTTTTATCATTTTTCCAATTGGCTTTCTCAGTTACTTCTTCGGTCTCAGCCTTACCAGCTTGACCTTTTTGATTACCAGCCTGATAATCATCTTGTACTTTTGCATCATAACCCGAAGACAGTTGACCAATGTAACTTGAATTCTTGCGCGTACCTTTCATATTCTCCTCCTCTAATTGTTTATCTTCTTTGTCCTTCTCTGTAGCACGAATTTCGTAATCGGGCTCCTCTAATTTCTTAAAACTGTTACTGAAATCAGAATTACCAAATTCGCGATACTTATCAACAGCACCACTATCATCTAATTCAGTATCAATAAGTGTGTGAGATTGACGGTGCTTTTTCATTTTGTCCCTCAACATATTAGCGATAATAAAGAGAAAATCAACTTTTATACTCATTAATTTTATCTACTAACCATTTTCTCGCAAACTCTTGATCAACATCTTCAACACGATTGAAAAAGTCATCAAATGAAATTTTTTGAAATACTTCAATTAATGATATATCAGAAACGTTGAAAATTTTACTTTCACAATTTTTATAAACATCATACATTCTTATTGACTTATAATATGGTTCTTCACTCTTTGTTCCTCGATGTTCAACATCATGAAAATGACTCTTACCATCAAAAAACTTGCAATCGTAACCTAACAAATAGATTTCTTCAATTCGTAATGCAACACACATTGATAAAGCAAATAATCCAACCATATATGATGAATATAGTCCATCTCTCAATCCTGTTAAGCCATAATACTTATGTCTTGAGTCAGGTAATTTTATCACATTAGATGGAGTATGACAACTATCTCTTGCAATTAAAACTGCTTTACTTTGTAATAGATACTTCTGTTCTTCACTATAAAAAGTTTTGTCAACCCATACAATAGCTGTCGGTTCATGGAACCTACAAGCATAATTTAAGCCTATTGTAAACTTATTATTCAAAAACTTAAAATCAAATTCTCTTAAACTTGGTCCGCCACCAATTATAACTACTTGCTTCACTTTAGTCTTCTTGATGCTTGAAAATGCTCAATAACTGGCTCACCAATATCTTTCATTGTATCAAATATCTGACAGTATACTGCAGGCAACTCAAAAAACTTCAGACCTTGTTTCATTAGAATTTGAACTGCACAGTGTAGATACCATTGATCTAAAAATCTTTTTGTATTCTTATCTCTATTTGTAACTAATTCTTGCCACAAATCTAATAACTTTAAAGCGTTCTGAGTATAATTAAAAAACATTGTTCCACCAAGTAGCTCTTTTACTTTACTTTTCTGAGTATGTATATAGCATGCAAAATCACAATCTAATGAAAAAAGCACTTCAGGATACTGTTTTACAATAGCATCACAATCAACCCACACAACAGGCCTTTGATGCGATAGTAATTTTTGTTTAAGAAATGCTGCTCTATAAAAGCAATTTGCAAACCAATCACCTTGTGACTGTATTGCATCAATTTCATATTCTAAATTGAACCTTTTGAATGACTGTTCAAGGTGAGTATATTCTTTTTCGTAGCCTGTATTGACAGTATAATAAGATACAAATATCATCTAGTGTAAATTGAATTCAAAAAGTCATTACTCATTTTTATAACAGACTCATAATCACCATCAGCAACATATGTAAACATTCGGTCCCACAAATCATTATTATTTGACCAACTAAAGAATCTCTCAATATGTTGTCGATTTCTTTTACCTACTGCAAGCCTTAAGCTTTTATTTCTCTCAAGTATTCCTAATCGCTTATTCATTTCATCAACAACAATACTTTCAGGATTCACTGGAATGATCCAGTCACTATCTATTAATAGTCTAATGCAACCAACATCAGTAGATACTACAGGCACTCCACATGCCATTGCTTCTAAAACCACCCGCGGCATGCATTCAGTGCTACTAGTCAAGACAAGTACATCAATTTTATTATAAAATTCTAACATTTTGTCGTGCGATCGACCCTCTTTGAAAAAGGATGTACCCCATTCACTCTGTTTTACGATCTGAAAATGTAACTTATCTAGTAAATATGTCCTTTTAACACTGCGTACAGATCCCGCCCAACCGACCATAAAGCCAGATTTTGGCAACTCTATTGGCTTAAAAAACTGATCATCAATTAACTCAGGAAAAAATACAATTGGCTTATTTGGATACATTTTCTTCAATTTGTCGACATGCTTAATAGATATTGACACAATAATATCCGAATAATCATATACTAATTCTTGTTCACCACCATACCCACCAATTATCTTAATATTCTGTTCTTTTAATCTGTGTATTAGAAGATTAACTTTTTCAAAACTTAAATCAGGAGAATGAATATAAACAACATCAGCATCTATATCATGTGCATCAATTATTCGCTTATAGGTCAATTCATGTTTTGAATATCTTTGTTGTTCTTTGGCAATAAAATAATATGCCCAACCAAATTGATCAATAATCTTACATACTTTCAGTTTTGTTGCTTGATTTGTAACTTCAATATTGCTTACATTTTGATTGACTATGTTTTCAACATTTTTGTTTTCAATAACTTTATCTTTTTGAAGTTGTTGATCACCCAAGCTCCTAAAGCACATTTTGCATTGGTCACTTGTACATTTGTTCGAAAAACTTCGTCTTAATTTTGTGACATAATCATTATGCCAAATATTGAAATCTTTAATATGACCTTTTTCTTTACCCGGTGCATACACTGACGAGCAGAATGACAAATTAGAATCACCGTCAATACAAATTGTTTGCCAGGGTGAATTGCAGTTATACCTAACTTCACCCTTCTTAATCAATTTTGGATAAGACTGAATTATCTTTGCTTGCGGCAAACTCTTTATATAGTTGATCTGCTCTTCATCATCAACTGTCAAAACACTATTCCAAAAACTATCATCATTATAAGTGTCAGCCTGATGCGGTAACAAATTAATCAAATCAACTTTCTTAACTCCTAAAGACTCAACTAAGTTCAAAAACTCAGGCACTTGATCAATGTTGTCTTTTGTGCATACATAAGAGCAGAATGTATTGATATTAGATGACACGCATAACTCAATGCCTCTAATTACTTTATTGAATAAAGTAGTACTTGAAATTTGTTGGTGCTGCAAGTTGTTTCCTGCATTTAAGCTTACAGATATGTGACCCGGACGTGCAGTTCTTATTTCATCAATTCTATCTACAAGTAATGATCCATTAGTTACTATACCAACGTACTTCTGAAGGCTTTTACAGTAAGTTACAGCCTCAAATAGAATTTTATTTAAGAATGGTTCACCGAAACCTGCCAAGCAAATTGATTGAATACTAGGAAATCTAAATACTAAATCCTTAACTTCCCTCAATGTTACATCAGGTATCTGAAACTTATGTGTTATTCTATAACAAAACTTACAAGCAAAATTACACTTAGAAGTCATGTAGACATTGCCACTTAGCGGTTTATTACAATAACTATTAAATTCATCTACTTGAGGAATTCTGTCCCTAAAATCTTTTTCACCTTGCTGCACTTTATCAGTTATCAGGCTAGTGTAGATACCTAATAATGCATATAGATTTTGATCTGTTGGCTCAGCTTTAAATTTGTCAACTAATTTCTTTGGTAGGTCTTCAATCCACGGATACTTAAACTGTTTAAATTTGTCCATCAAATTATGATAGCGCTCAAATATGCCGGTATTGCTCCAATATGGCGCATGTTTGCCGACAACTTCGTCACATAATTCAATTCTATAACCATCTTTAGTAATTCGGTCATTTTGTTCAACTTCACAAGACATTGAGGATAAATTGTAGGGATATCTTGAAGTAATAGTATGATTGTAAATCTTTACACCATATATTATTGCATCTGAGTGTACGTCTAACAATTTAAATGCGGCAATTGCAGTATTCTTGCCAAGCTGTTGTATTCTATTATACATCAGTTCAATAGCATTATTGTCAAGTACCATGTCTTCATCAACTTCAACATAATACTTGGTCTTACAAAGATCAAGCATCTGTTGAAATGCTTTTGACATTGGCGCAATGTCTTTAATGACAATAATATTGAATTTAACGGTCTGCTTCAAAATTGCTGTATGACAATGTTCAAAGCATGGACCTGTGCCGCTTCTAATAATAAATATTGTCAAATCATCAATATTAATCATTTTTAAGGTATTTAATTTTGAAATCATGTAAATTGGTACATGCCAATTAATGACTTTCGACTCATCAAACTAAAAACTTCAAAGTGCCTTTTACAGCTCTCTAAAGAAACTCTATACCTCAATCTAGAGCTTTTTACCTGTTTGTATAAATCCTTCCATGACTCGAAGCCTACTAATCTTATTAAGTCACCACTAAATTCTTCCAACGACTTAGTAATGACATTAGCAGATGCTTTAAAGTCAGGAAAGACAACAGGTTTGACTTTATTTATGAAACAAAATGTTCGTCTATTTATTTCAATTGATGCATTAATGCAATCTGGGTAATCTCTATTCAAGAGATTACCAATAAAACTGCTATAATAAGCAGAGATTCTGTATAATGCGATATTGTACAAATTTAATCGTTTTACTAAATTATGTACAAATTTATTACGACACCATAAGTTATTCACCAAACGATTATACTTTTTGCCTTGACCATGATCTTTATTCTTAACATCTAGGTTTTCAATTCCAAAATTCTCAACTTTGTATTCTTTAGCAATCTCTACTAATGTTTTAGCAATCTCATAAACTTCATAATGTCGTTTATTTGTCAAATACTTCATTCTTTCATCATTACAATCGATTCTTTGCTTTTTTAATTCAATATGTTTATCATTCAATTTCTTTATACTAATCATTCCTACTTTCACAATATTTTGAGTATTTACATCAATCCAATCTATTACCGAATAACCTATATAATTAGGATTCATGTCTATTGACATTGTTCGATTTTTTATTTTCTCTGACTGCTCAGTTAACTTACATTCATCATAAGTAATATTTATTTTGTCTAAATCAATTGAAATCGTTATAGGCACTGTCTTATTCTCTATAAGTTCTTGTAATGTATATAATATTTTTTGATAATTTGCTCTTAATTTTGGTAGCACAATATCTATCTTAACACCTTGTTCGGGCTTAAATATTATCTTGTTATGTTCTATAACATTAAATTTAAACTTTCGATTTCCCTTATATTTAGATTCACCAATCACATACAATGGTATCAGTTTTGCAATTTCAAACTCTTCTTTGCTTATTCTATTCTTAATTCTATTTAGAAACAATTTCTTGCCACCAAATACTACTGTTAACGTCTTTTTAAATCGTTTTCCATCTTTTAAACACTTGTGAATTTTATCAATATCTTTATCTTTTGATGACTTTAACTCTTCTAATAGTTTTTCATTACTTATTAATTTATTTTCGCTATTTTTCAGGCTATTCAAATACTTACTATATATTTCCGTGGCTTTATACACTGCTGACTGCTTAAACCACGAATCCACAAAAATATTATTCATGCTATTTACAAACTCAGTCAGTTCCTTTTGCTTTAAATTACCATTTTCTTGCAATCTGTTAAATACAAATTTCACTACATTATTCTGATTTTTCATGTACTTCAAAATAATTTCTTTAGATTTGTTGCTTGTAGTGTAAGGTAATGATATTGTATTCATGATGACATTAGTCATTAATTTAATTTTTAAGTAGTCCGGACTTTCAATCCGAACTACTTATACTATAGTCTTTCTATACTCTTTAAATGTAAGTATTTAATTTATGAATTAAACGGCTGTCCTCTTCTAATCGACTCAGGATTCTTAGAAACAACACTGCTCTTGCGAATCCCACGTTCTTCTCTATGACGTCCTTCCGCAATAGTTAAACTTTCACCATTTATTGGCATACCTTTTCCTGCAACAATATAAGGTATAACACCAATTTGCAATCTAAACCACTCACTATAATCAGCAATTTTTTGTAATCTTACCATCACACTTGCTTCACCATAAAAATTTGCATTTGGCGACACAATCAGCTCGTCATCAACTCCTGATTCTTGACTTGCTGTGCAATTCACAGCTGCACCAATGTCAAATGTAAAAGGTCCTACACCAGTTGTCTTAAGAAAATCCAATGTCACTACAGTATCCGTATTCGTCCTTGTGACAACAGGATATTGACCGGTAATACTAAAGTTTGGCATGATGTACCTCCTAAAAATATGTAGACTATCAAATAACTAACAAATTTTATACAATTTTCGCTTATTTTCTTGATAAATCTGTTTTGTGCTAGTTAATCTTGCATTGTCGCATATAAATTTTAAAAATTCATTTTCATCGTAATTCCGATACGCATTTTTCATTTGTGCATCGTCCTTATCATGCAACTGTACAAACATCTCCTTAACTTTTAAGTTCTGTAAAAATGACTTAAACTTCTCATAATCCTTTTGGTTCTTTAGAAAATGATGGAATATATTTAGCCCTAAAACAACATCAAACTCAAATTGTTTTAATTCAAAAATAGACTGAGTGAATACTTCAAAATCATAATAATTTGCTTCTTTCAACTTTTGTAAAACTTTTACAAATGGACTATAATTTTCAACCGCTGTACATTTATATCCTATTTCTTCAAACTTAGCACTAAAGTAACCAAATAATGAGCCTATATCAAGTAAGGTTCCATTTTTGTTTGTAATGTTATCTCTAATCGCTTCAAATCTCTTATTAGACCATTGATGACTATAGTCGTCAAAACTTATATGACTAATAGGATGGTAACTTATTCGTTCACCCCATATACTCTTACACAGTGCTTCAACTTCATTACAGAAATTTTTCCATTGCAAGTGGATTTTTGCAATACGTATAGGTATCTTACTTAAATTTAACATTTTTGCTATTGATGTTCGATGAAATCCGTTTAAGAACAACAAATTACCATTTCTACCTATAGCAACAGCTATTTCATCTTTGTATTTTCCATCAGGATTCCAAATCTTTATTCCTTCAGGTACGTGCTGTTGATCATAAACTTCTTTTTTAAGACTTTCAAATGTATTTCTAATCTCAGTCTCTCTGTTATCAAAACTCTCAACAGTTCTATACATCCATTGAGGTTTTCCTTGTTTAATCAATTCAATTGCAGCTTTGTATATGATAGTGTCATGCCAATTTTTTCCTTCAATTAACAATTCATGACATCCTATATAGACCGGACACTTTTCAAACTCAACAACATTTATGTCCCAATCTCCATCCAAAATGGAGAATTCATCCTTGATACTATACACTTCCCTCAGAACGTATCTAATTTTTTTTGGATCTACCCAAAATACTTGTGGCATAGTCTCCTTTTTTAATTCTATAATACATAAACAAAATAGAAACTATGCTTTGAAGTTTGTCATTCTCAAATCAGCTAATTCACTTTTCTTATTTCATATTCTGATTTTTTAAAATTTATATAATCTGCACCGTCATACACAGTATAAAATCGTCGACTATTTAAAAAATGACCCAGTGTCCATTCTCGTTTGCCAGTCTTCTTATGAAACAATTCACAATGAGCATTTTGATCACGCTGATATTTATCCATTAGTTGTATCCTTTATTGTAAATTCAGTTTTTATTTCTTTAATGAATCTCGTAATGTAATTTCTATTTGTTTTTGGATGTTCATATCTTCCTCCTTATATATCTATTATACATAAGTATAATAAGGTTTTATAAAATTCTAGTCTGTATGAGCTTTAGTGATTAGACGGCATGCGTCTTTTATGCTTATGTAAGAATTTAATTGACAAGATAAAAATAAACTGAAGTACTTCGCCTAATTATCTGGGGCGATGAAGTGTTTTATTTTGAACTATAACCATATAAATAACAATAAATACCATTACTAAATTGACAAAAGATGCATAATTACACTGCATGCTTCAGCTCAGTTGACCTTAGCATTTAAATTTTATAATGTCTTATTTAATTAGGGAATATTGACAGTTCGCCGAATTATCATGGGCGAGGGAAGTATGAAGAAAATTATAATGAGTATATATAAAATTAAAAAGAATAAGTTTCAAGATTTATATGCTCTGAAATATTCTCCATAGGAACAACTTTTCCTACAAACTTATGAGTACAGTCTGCTAAATAATAGATTTGACCGTCAGTTATAATTATATGACACACTTGATCAGACTTAGTATTATTGGTAGTCTTTCGATTAAGAATTGAAGGAGTTATGGTAGGCCTATATAAATCATGATTCCAGGTCCATGATTTATTAAATATGTGTTCTGTATCACAGCCAGGACACCAAAATAACCAATAATCAGGATTCTGTATACTTTGAAGTAAAAGCATTATCTAGCTAAAATCTTGTTGAGTTTATCCATCACAGGAGTATTTGCTACTCCACTAACTCGCCAGTTATTGTTTTTATCTTGACCCCAGATATTTACTATTGTACCTTGAATATCAATAACCCAACCTTCACCGTCTTCTTTTGTATAGTAGTTAGGTTTACCCAATACTTTTATTAAGTCCATTTTCTTAGCCGTAATATCGCTAATTTGAGATGTTTCAGCTCTATTTCTTGGATCTATTTTCCTTATCTTCATACCTGCAATTTCTTTACTTGGATATATGATCCGTAGTCGTGTTCCAGGATGTGTCTTAATATATTCCTGTTGTTCTTTTGGTGTAAGTTTTCGCCACCATTCAGGAACAGCAGCTTCTTTCAAAAATTCAGATTGAATTTTGGCTAAATGTTTCATGATAATCCTCTTCAATTAATCATGATGAACTTTTGTAACAAATTGATCTTTCTTTTTACTTTTCAAATAATCAAGTGCATCTTTCATTGTTTTATTATTAACAAAATGTAAGTGTTTTTCATCATTCGGCATCTTATAAACTAAATCCTGAAACTTGTCCTTTAGCAAGTCATGAGCACCTTGTAATTCTTTATAGTTTAACATCTCAACTTTATTCGGTGAATGATATCGCTTTAAAACTCTGTGATTTGATCTATTAGCTTCGGGATGATCTTTCAAATATTTATCTAATGCTTCTTGTGAAGGAAATAATGCAGATTCTTTCAAAAATTCAGATTGGATTTTAGCTAAATGTTTCATTTTCATTACTCTCCTATTTGTTTTCAATCATGATCATAACTTTCAACATACAATGGTGATATTCCAAAAACTTCTTCAGTGTCTTTACTAGCTTTCTGCGAATACCTTGCAGGTTTTGTACTTACATGATAACCAGTTCCCATTCCATGAGGTGCAAATGTTATAGATTTACCAGCTTTTAGCTGATTCTTCATTTCTTCAATTCGTTCAGGAACAACATTCCATACACCACCAGCAACAGGCACATCAACCGATCTACTTATTTTATTCTGTTTTTCTTTAACTTTGTTAATCTTTTCTCTAATTAAATCATTCACATTTTCATCTGAACTCCATGAACCAGATATGCCCGAATCAAACCCTCTCTGACCTAATGAATAATGTCCATCCTTACCAGGAACTTTGTAATAAACCTCACCATAATATTTATTGTAATCAGTATCACTTGGTTTTGTAAGACCCAATTGAATTTCAATATTACCATCATCACTTGCTATAACCATTGTGCCATCTATAGAATCATATGTAATTGTGCCTTTATCTTTGAAACTAAATCCCTCCGGCAACTTAATATCTTCTTTTGTTTCATAACCGTGCAATTCAATCAATTTATTTTTAATCAATGCTCTTTTATATGCTTCAATCAATGCTTCTTTACATTCTCCAATGCCATCTTTTGCTCTTTCCAGATTCTGATTATCCCATTTGTTATCAAACGGCTTTGCTGAATTTATAGCATTTTTAATTTTATCAAAATTATCTATTGTTTCTTTAATCTCTTCAACAGAATAAGCTGATGGTTTTGCAAGTACACTTGCATATGTTTGATATTCTTTTCCAAAATTATTTAATGTCCTATTTATTCCATGATTCGTATCATAATCTATTGCAGCTTCATACCTTTTTTCAATTTCTTCAGTTACTTGACCAATTTGATCTCTCAAATCAGCCTTTTCTTCTTTCTTATCCACAACATCTAAAAATTTTCTTGCCTCATCAACAGTTTCAAAAGCAGCAAAACTCAAATCAGCTAATCCTAGCCATTGATTCGCCGCAGCATATCTATTATTCACCGGTACTAAATACGTTTCTTTTTTATCATCTGAAGAAATTGACTTAATTATAGGTCGTTTACCACTCGAATCTTCAATAGATCGAGTGTCATCATCTCCAAAACCAACTAAATATTTAGCAAACTTCTTTTGATCTTCAGGCAATGTAGCTTCAATTGATTTTAATTTCTCATAATCTGCTTTAGATATTCCGTCCTTCAAACCATATTTTTCTTTTATTTCAGCTGTTGGATCTTTTTCACCTTCAACTATAGGCAATCGGCCATCATGCTTAGAAAAAACATCTTTCACTGTTTGTACAAATTCATCTTCCGACAATTCTTTAAATTGCCTTTTACCGTTTGCGTCTCGACTTCTTGAAGCAGAAACAGCTTCATTAACTACATTAAAGCCTGTAGTTTGTGTATCTTTTGGAAATAACTTCTTCCACAAATCATTAAGCTTCTTTTCTTCTTTTTCATTTTCTAAAAAATCTTGACTTTTATAAAAACTATACAACTTACTTAATTTACTATCTAATTTAGGTGTATCTGATTTAACTTCTGACTTAATTGTTTCACTTTTATTCTTAAGTTTTTCCTTTACTTCATTTTTCTTACTAACATCATGCCCTGGTTTTGCTGTCAACTTTCTTCTACTTTTAGGATGTCTTTTTAAATAACCTTTTTGCTCATCAAGTGTCAAATCATCCCACTCACGAGCTTCTTTAATAAATTCAAATTGAATAGCCGCTAAATGTTTCATATTTATCCTTTAATTATAGATCTGTGCAATATACTTCATATTATACCACAACTTATAAATAGTAGTGAAATTTCAACAAAAATCAGTCTATTAAAACATTTAATGAAACCAATTCATCAGACAAAATTTGACACTGAAGGTAACTGTTTTGCAGCTTGCGTTGCATCACTTCTTGAACTTTCTCTTGAGTCTTTACCCAACTTCTGCGTTGAAAAAGACTGGCCACAAAACTTTGAAAATTGGTGTCTACAAAAGAACTTACGATATCTTGAAATGAAATTTTGTCAAGACATCACTCCACCAAATATTTATTGTATAATCACAGGACCAAGTCCACGAAGCAAAAATTTAGATCATTGCGTGATTGGATTAGGCGAGAAGATCATTCATGATCCTCATCCTGACAATACTGGCTTGAGAGGTACAAAACCATTCTGGTCATTTGGATACTTTACTATTGAAGATCCTGCTAAACTTCTCAATCTATTCTAAGTAATTGTCAAACATGGTTTTGATCATTTACTGCTAGAACTAATTCAGAATAATATTCCCAAGCGTCTTCTTTAGCTTCAAATTCATTTGTACCTTCACAATCACTAATCTTACCTAACATTTGTTCACCATCACAATACACATTCCAGTTATTATCAGACACCTTAATAGCTTTACTATTTGTTACAAACTCATGAAAACTTTTAATCATTCTTTTTCTATATCCTCATTAAAAAGTTGATGCTGTCTAACAGCTTCTATTGCATCATTTCTTCTTAAATATGCTGCAATCCAAATTAAAACCGGTAATCCCAACCAACATGCTATCCAAATCAAAAATCTTCTAATCTCATCCCAATCAAAGCACGGATGAACAATACTATCCAATGAATCTTTTACATGCCACCAATAAGATGATTTAGCTTGTTCGTCGATAGACAAATTTTCCATATCAAATCTCACTTATTAAAAAATCGATTCATTTTACTTTTTCTCTTGTGCTAGACGTTCTCTTGCCATATCAAAATAAGGCTCTGCAAAAGAACTATCCCATACCCTATCTTCAAAATTCCTCTCTTTCACTGTCTTCAAAAATCCCTCAAATTCTCCAAAGTACGATCCATATATGTGATAACTATCTGCAATATGAACATATTGACCAACTCGAATTATTTTACCCAATTTCTCACTTACTTTTTCGGCAACAATTCGTTGTAAATCTGTAAATGCAAATATATTCATAAATGCTGCTTTATATGCATCATTACTTCTCATATGAACATTCAAACAAAGTGCATCATCAATGATTCTAAACCACAATCTCTGCAAACAAGCTGGATCATGAATGTTCTCATCTTCCCAAGTCTTCCATGTCACAGCTTGAGCTCTTCTAGTGTGAGGTGCTTGTACTAGTTTGTCAATGCAATATTGAATCTGATCAATAATCTTCCCTTCAACTTTATACTTAAACAATCTTTCATGATATGTATACTGCCATTTGCCCTCTTGTGGTGCAATCCAATGATCATGTACACCAAAAACAACTTCTTGACGGTACACCTCAAGATCATCTAACCCAGCAGGAAAAGCTCTATGAATTCGTGGTTCACTTAACGGCTCAGTTATAACAATAATTGCAGTAGTATCACGACTTGTAGGATCTTCAGGCCTATCATATTCAGTTTTAATTCGTGTACCTTTTTCCCAACATTCTAATACTGAACGTTCCCATGCTTCAGGTAATGTACGAGCGGAAATATTAATAACAGGAAGAAGTTGCGTCATATAAGTCCTTTCATTTTATGAATTCCATTACATCAAATTACAAGTTATATCTATTTTCCGTCATCATCCTCAGTCAAAGTCAACACAATACGGTCATTTTCATCACGAATTACACTAGTGACCATTTTACCAACCAAAGATGTCATATTAATTATGCAATTATTATCAGCATCTTTAACTACCTGTTTACCACCTAAATCAGGGTGATCATCATAATCAATGTATGCTTTCATCTCAGACCTCGTTTTTGTACTTGAACTCATACTTACTTGTACATCATTAAATGATTTTATTGTCTTATCATACTGTTCATCAGTAATTGGAAATTTATTCGGCATAAAATCCGGCATCTTAACAACTAAAACACGATTTGTCGGAGTAAATAACCACACGTCTTTCATATTCACATCTTTTTAAATCGCATATTTACAAGTCGTCCATGATCTATTTTATTCATTGGATATGAGGTTATAACAATATTAGAATTACAAACTTTTCTCTTATGCCAAAATTTTCTAACACCATTCTCACCAACTGTGTAACACTTACCCCATCTTTGCTTTTTCTTAACATCACTAATGTAATTATTCAAACCTTCTTTATCAAATATTCCAACAATACCTGAATCTGAAGTTACAACATATATGTGCATTGTTACTCCAAAACAACTTCACAATCTGCTGCACTCATACCAATTCTCCAACCCAATGCAGTAAGCTTTGTCATCATAATCTCTAATGTACTATCATCAATTTCGTTTGCTTTCTTGTGTTCATCAAGAATGCCCTGCCAATCTTTAACAAACTGCGATCCATCTTTTTGACCCTCAACTAATAACACACAAATTGAATGTTCAGCTCTCTTTACATCAACTCGAAACCGAAATGCTAAACTAAACATTGTGCTAAACATTGTCTTCATCTCACTCATTCTTTTACCTCGCCAAAAATCTTACAAACATAACACGTACTCAAATAACTTTTATACACAATCACACTTAGCATTTACCGGAAATAGATTTAGCTAAAACTTCATTTAAATATCGCAAACACATAATACAAATATCAGGATTCTCTTTAAAACTATATCCCGGCCTAATCTCTCTACACTGCTTACATTCTTTCTTAGCTTTATAATAACAATTTCGAGCTCGTTGTCTAACTAATTCTGGATGCCTTTTACGAAATCTCATAGCAACAACATTATTATATGCTTTACCACCATGATTTTCCAACCACTTATATTTTATTTCTCTAGTATGCTCAAGTCCTCTTTTTCTATAATCCTTCCTTGCTCTACTTTTACAACAATCTTTACATTCAGACATTGCATGCTGACCATGATGAATCTTATAAAAATCTTTCACATTATCTTTCAATACCCTACATTTTGTACACATCTTAATCATATCAACTCAATAATTAATATTTCATACCACTCAATACTTTCTATACACAAGCAAACTTAGTATTTCACTAAACAAAAAAAGGGAGGTAAACCAATACCTCCCTCGCAAACAAAAACCAATAACTATCTAAACTACATCTTCTTCTGATACTTCTGATTCAACATCTTTAAAATGACATCAAATTTAGCGTACAACGTGTTAGCTTTACTATCTGAATTCATTTCACCAATAGTAGGATTTAAGTACGAAGATTCATCTTTATCAATCTCTCTAAACTTATCAACTATTTCTTTCAATCTCTTATACAAACTATCATTCACTATCTCAGGACTTTTCTTTACAGTCTCACTCAATTTAACCAATCTGTCTTGCATTTTTCTCGCAATAAGTGCTTTATCTGTCAAATACTTATGTCTCAACACCTCGGCATACTTACGTATCTGATTAAACTGTCTTTCAGTAAAATCGCCCTCTTCATCACATTCTCTAATCAACTTATCTAACCCTATAAAATCTTCATCACTCACAATTTCAGGACTCATGTTAATCAATAACTGTAATAATTGTTTATTTATTCCTATCCATTCTTGTCGATTTCCTTTTTCAACTGCATCATCATACAACTCTTCTTCTACATCCGGTATCACTGTGTCATCACTAGTCAATTCTTCAATCTGTTTGTTCACATCTTGCTTGAATACATCATCCTGTTTCTGCTTCTCTAATCTTTGCTGTTCTAACTTTTCTTCTCTCTCTTTTTTATCAATATAATACTGCTTCTCATGTTCAAGTCGTATCTTCTCTTGCTGTACTACAGGCAACTTATGAAACTTAACCCTCTCACCAGTCTCTAAATTCACAAATCTCTTGCGCCTAACATAATCTCTAAACCCACTAACATCAGGCCGTGCATTTATTCTGCGCTTGGATTTGCGATGCTTGTTCAAATACTCCTGCTGCTGATCATGGTCCATCTCACTCCAATGCATGGCCAACTTAACAAAGTCAATTTGAATATTAGCTAAATGTTTCATGTATATTGACGTTTTATAAATGAAACGAAAATACTATCGCCATAAAATCTATAAGAATTTAAAGGATTTTAAACTTGTCAACGTCAAAAAACAAATATTGAACCGTAAAATCCATTACAACTCGAGTATCGAGTTTCATAGAATCTCTACAATAGAGATCTAAATAGGTCTTTTTGATAATTGACAATTTTTTAACAGACTATTCACATTAATTTTAAATTTCTTAATTTTATCCAATAATTGTTTTTGATTATCTGACTGAAGCTGTAATATTTCATTTTTAAGATAATTACTTTGACTAATCCACTCATCATATTTTGCTGATTTGTTTTCTGTACGTAAATTTTTAAAATTTGGTAATTCATCCTCTAAGTCTTGAATTTGTTTATAAATTTCATTTTCATGTAACATTAACATACTCCACTAATTAAAAATACAGTTCAGGTGTCTTCCGCAAATTCTGTTTTGATGTCTCCCATAGCAGAATCAATTCACTATATTCTTCTTCAATCATCTGCCATTCGTCTGAATGCTGATATAATACACTCAACTTAACATCAGGATACTGTGTTTTCAATGCAGCTATCTTATCAAAACCTGCTCTCTCATAATTTTTAGTTTCAACATATTCATCAGTATCTGACAAATAAAAATCTGGCCTATAAGTAGTCTTGCTTCTATCCTCTTTTACTAACTCAAAACATCTTGGTTCATATTCAAATCTTATTTTGTTATACTGTAAGTACCGAGCATAATTGGCTTCAAATGTTGATCTAAAACTAATGTTCTGATCAATATCTTTGCGCACGCCCTGAATACCAAAAGAAGAACCTTCGGCAGCAGGTTTACCAAACATACCATTACGTTCACCAGTGTGTCCCAAAGCTATATTATGACATGCTTCAGGAGTATGAACACGATCTTTATTAAAATGCTTGTCACGTTTAGAATTATCTTCTAATAATGAACTTGTTATTTGTTGTCTAGATTCCTTAGTATGTGTTTTACCATAAAAAGGATTCTTGTCTCCTATATATCGTTCACTTTCATGCTTACTAGATCCATTTTCTTTCATTACTTCTAAATAAATTTTTCCAAAAACTGACCCATATTTAATTTCATATTCTTCTTTAGTTATATTGTGATCATTTTTAATATGATCAATTAATTTTTTTCTTCTTAATCCACAAATTTTACAGTCAACCCATTCATCAGCATTGGATTCATTATACAATTTATAACTATGTTTTGAGTCTTTACTTTTTCGATAATGTTTTTGCAATTGACGTTCAGTACCAAATTTTTCTAAACATAGATCGCATTCATATTTCATTCTTTTTCTATTAGTTTCAGTTCTTTTGTTTGATACCTCATCATCAATAACACTATCGACATTAAAAAGTTTCTTATAGTCGTTTACTGATATCCCATGTTCATCTTTAATATGTTGGGAAAGATCACTTCTTTCTACTGGATGTATTTTACATAGCTTACATATCATAAATCCTCCTTATATAAGAAAAGATTTACAAAATAAAGCTACACATTTACAGAAATGTTTTTAGCTTTTTCCGATACTCGCATGATTGGTTGGACGATAATCGTGTGTTAAAAAATATTGAAGAATAAACAAAAAAAAAGAGAGCGGTTATTAACCGCTCTCTTTAAAATAATCTGTAATTTCTTACAGAATTTACTTTTTACTTAGCGAGTGACTGTGATCGACGCAGTCCCTCTCGGGTTCCAGATGCCGATGCCGATTTGTTCGAATATTGACCAGCCAATCAAGCGAGAATCGGGATCATCAGCAGGAAGAACTGTGATATCAATACGCTGAGGCATGATACCGAGGAACTTTTCTTCCGTGCACACATACACCGTGCCAATAGGAACGATGCGGCTAACGATGATTTCCGCGCCCCACAACATGGCCATGAGGCCTGTTGCGATGAGGCTCTTCTGACTCACTGGATCCAGCTGATCCCGGCCCCACTTACGAATGTCGCTATAATCGCGGGCATTCATAAACAGACGCGCAACGCGCAGGTCATGCTTTTCAATTTCTGCAAAAGCATCAGCCAGAGCATCACGATCAAGCGAACCAGCGGCATTCACAGCAGCATTGAAAGGAAGACCGGTGAGGGGATCGACCTGGGCAATCGCCACGTCAAAGGCAGCAAATCCAAGCTCGTCTTCTGCTGCTTGAATTTCCTGTTTCGCCTTGTCTTGTGCACGATCGATCAGGTTGTAACGGCGTTCTTTCACCTGTGTGAACGGGATCTTCGGGTTTGAGCCAAGTTCAAACATCGGAATCAGAATGCGCTTGCCCTTAACGATTGTCTCAGGTGTCTGACCTTCTTCACTGATCACGATAGCGGGCACGTTGATGTCCTTATCGTAGTAAGGAAGGGCGCCTTGGGGCAGGGGATCAACCACTACCGCGCGACGAAATACACCTTCATAATCAAGACGTTCTCTGAGGGGATTCTGCATCGAAGCTGCCAGCTTCATTTTGCCTTCAGGAGACTGAAGCAGCTTGTTGATGATAATCTCCTTTTGTGCAGGCGTCAATTTCGGCATTATAAAACTCCTTTTTGCTTGTTATTCTGCTTGTTACTGACTAGTTGGTTCTTATAGCTAAGTTAGTTGATTAGTTGATTAACCAACAACCCAGTTGAAACCGAGGAACACGTTGTTGGCTGTGGGAATTTTTGTAACCACACCAACCACGATCGAACCGGTATTCTCAGTTGTGAGAAGGCCAAAGTTCGAAGCATAGAGGCTTTGACCAACGGCCCATGCAGCAAGTGCCGCACCGGCTTCTGTCACTGTCTCATACAGATCGGTCTCATACGAACCAGGACCAGTCATAACTGTGAGCTTGCCAGAAGCAACCGCAGGAGTGTTCTCAAAAGCATTGCCTGCAGCATCATTAAGGAAAATACCGAGAGGACGTTCGGCATGTGTATCAAAGATATCGACTTCATAGCTAGCCGAAACTTGAGCAATCATTCCACCGAGAGCGCCGTTCGGTGTCGCAGCATTGATGCGACCGAAAGTACGCGGGAAAGCCGGGTTGCTGTAGTTGACACGTGTGAACCCGTTTGCTGCCAGCGTGTACAGCGTATTTCTGTTAGCAGGGTATTTAAGAATTAGCATTAGTGTTAACCTCCGATAATTGTTTTTCTACTTTGAGCACCGTTTGAATTTTTAGTACTGTTGAATCTTTGGATTATTCTTCTTTTCTCCAGAGATTTTCAAGTTCATTGACTTGGCCGGTCATTGGGTTGCTTTCAGCTCTGTCCGCACTTGCGGTACGATCAAGGCTTGAAATCTTGTCAGTTTGAGCATCTTCAACTTCATCTTCTACTTCTTCTTCCGATGTTTTTGTTTCTTCTTCATCCACGTCTTTCGCAAGAGCGGCATCAATATCTTCATCAGAGGGAAGTTCACCAGCATCTTCATCAGTACTAATGGCATTTTCTTTTGCCGTATTTTCAATGATCTTATCTTCATCTAATAGTTCTTCATCTTCAGCATCTTCACTATTTTTGACCATTGCTTCTTTTTCCTCCGCATCTTCAACTTCTTTGTCTGTGTCAACAACATCTGTAAGTTCATCAGCAGACTTTGCAATTTCTTTGCTATCAGCTTCTTTTGCTTCAGTCTTTTCTTCAGCAACCTTCGCAGTTTCAGTAGAAGCGGTGCAAGCTTCAGCTTCTGGCTTTTCTATACTGTTTGCAAGCTCTTCAGCTTCAACTGCAATTTCATCTTCCTCATCAGCCTTAGCATCATCACCAAGAGCTTCAAATTCATCAGCCTTTTTGCGATGATCAGCAGCGATCTTTCTATAGATAGCAGCTGCAGTTTTTACTGAATCATCTTCAGCAACTTTTTCTTGTTTCGCTTGAGCTTCTTTCTCAATGTTCTCAGCAAGTTCGCTTGCTTCCTTGGCAATTTCAAGCTCAATTTCAGCTTCTTTTTCCTTGCCTTCTTTCTTTAATGCTTCAGCTTTTTCAGTATGAGTAGAAGCAATTTTACGATAAATCTTTGCCGATGCTTCAACTTCTATCGCATCTTCATCCTCAAATTCTTCTTCATCATCAATTACATCATCATCAAGGATTGCATCCTCATCGTCCTCATCTTCATCAACTTCTTCTTCAGCCTGGAACATTGTGTCTGTAATTTCAGGCTTCATCTCAACTTCAGCTTTCTTCTCTTCAGATGCTTTCTTTCCATTTGCATCTACGCCTTTAGCATCTTTTTCGGCTTGATTAACAGCGTCATTAGCCTTACAACCTTCAGGCTGATTTTTATAACCGGCTTCAGTATACTTACCAGCTTCTGAATAAGCTTCCTTTGAAAGTTCATCATAACGAGCAGCCTTTAAGTCTTCGGCATCAGCAACGTCTTCATCATCACCAAGCTGTGCATCTTCTGCAGCTTGCTTGTGCAAACGAGCCATACGTGCATAACGTCGTGCAGCACGGTTAGCATCATCTTTGGATTCATAAGGAGCATTGCCAGAAGCTTTTCTTTCGAGGACTGTGATTTCATCATTTGACATTGAAGCAATTTTCTCAACTTCAGCTTTCACAACATTTTCATCATTTGCAATTTTGCCTTGTTCAACAAGTGCTTTCACAATTGCAAGGCCTCTACGTGCTTTTCGTTCAATGCTAGATTCTTTTTGGATTTTAGAAAGTGTGCGCTTGAGAAGAGCATTTTCTTCAGACATTTTATCGAAAGCTTCTTTTGTAATTGTATTATCAGAAGCGTTAACTGCTTTGCCTTTTGCATCTTGTGCAACAGCCTTGAGGCTTTGTGCTTGTTCTTCAGCTTTTGTTGCAACTGAAGGATCCTTACTTGGATCAGTCATCTGTTTAGCAATTTTGCTATTTAAATGAGAAACAGTTGTTTCAGCAAACTGCTTTGCAGTGATAGGAGAAAAAGTGTTATCACTTGCATTGATAGTCTTTTCCACTTTGCCATTCTTAAGCAACTGAACTACTGTTCCTGTCTTATGCACTCGTGCCGTCCACATCTGGACCTCCTATTAGTTTGTTTAACTATGTTCATCTATTTGTTGTTTAGCATCGCATCGATTCATCGCCGGAGCGACTAGAACTACAACTTGATTTGTAATTCATTATCTGATTAACTTAAATGAAATAATCGTTGAAAAAACAAATTAGAATTTGCTCAATCAAAGCATTGAAAACTTAATATTACTTTAATGTAATGATGCAGTGTTGAATAAATCAGATTTGACTATTAAGCTATTATGACCAATTACCAATCTGTAGAATCAACTTGCAAATTAAGATTGTCACCATCAACTGTCGCGATGAATTGTAAATTTGTATTATCAAATTTACTATTAACTACAAACGACTTTGCATATTTGCCTTTAGACGATGGCATCACGCACATAATATCATCTTGTATGTTATCAATATGGTTTTCAACATTGTTTAATAAATTTGCATATTTTTCATTCCAATTAGCAGTCTTAAGTTGATAGTGTTTACCATTCCATTGTCCACTAAATGTCGCTAGTTCACTAACATTAATTGATGCCCATTTAACCTTTTTACTTTTAAATTCGTTCTTTGACATCTTTTCTTTTTGTCCAGTCTTTTCACCATCTAACCATCTGACTTCTAATTCATCATCGGCAATATCTAAAATTTGAAAGCGCTCGCCTGTAGGTTTGAACATACCTTTACGATCTCTAACCAAATCATCATTACTTGCAATTTTGCAAGATCTACGTTCAGCATCCTTCATTTCATTCTCAACAGAGTATTCATTAACAATTGAAGAAGGAATATCAGTAACCATACCAATTTTTGCAAAATATACTGCATACTTGTCATTAGCCTTGCCAACAACTCGTCCAACTGTATTTTTTGCTACAAAGTTAAACAATATATTCGTTTTTCTTTTCTCTGAAGGAATATTATACTTAGCAGTCAATACAACCAATTTGCCTCGTTCAGCACTGGCTTTTTTTCCAATATTAATGACCTTCTGATCTTTTGGTTGCTGTTCATCAAATTTCTCTAAAATGTTATGTCTATCTCTATAAGGTATATCAGCATTAGGATCATCTACAGGATAATCCGTTTCTTTCTCGTGTTCAATTGGATGTGCACTTTGCTTTTTCATTCCCATTGATGCAATTTTCATAACTTCATTCTCGTATTCTAAAGTGTTAATTCTTCTGGTCAACATGTTAGATAACAAAGTTGATGACACTTTATCAAAAGCAACTAATTTGCGAAAGATTGCTCCAGCAAATGCAGGATTTGCAACAATTGAGCAATCAAAGAATGTGTTATTATAGCACAATTCCGCTGCTTTTCTGTATACACCATCTTCACATCTAATCATTTGATTCTTGCGATTCTTTACATGATCGCAATATTCATTTTCATCATGAGCTTTATGACCGCATATATCACAGATAGTGTACTTGGTTGAACAGCCCATTGAAACAGCATTTGCAATACCTGTCTCAATATTATTTACTAAGTCTTTATGTATACGATCAACACAGAATAGCAAATCGATTAATATAGTATCACCCATGTCACGTGCAATTGCATCTAATACCTTACCTTTTGCACGTTCTGGATTCTGATCATGTTCAACATAAATGCTACCATAATCAATGAATGTATGGTAGTCTTTTAATAAAGACTCCCTTGGCCAAGCATCACCATTATTATTGATATATTTTTCAGTGTCTCTTGTAATATAAAAGCCATTATCTTCAACGTCGACCGAAGCCATTATTGTTGTATGAATATAAATGTAACGGTCTAAATCAATATTACAAACTACATTATCTTCATTTGATGGATTTTTCCGTCTATGAACAGTGACACCTTCAGCAATTGACTTCTTTTCTTGTGAAGCAATGAAAGAATTCCAAGTATCTGCGGTTTTTATTCTATTGGCTTCTGATATTGTAAAAACAGAACCAATTTTGTTAAACATAATTTGTTCTCCAAATTAGAAAAATTCAAATGTTTTATTTGTTATTGGACGAAGATAAAGAAATGATCAATCTACAGTTTTGATTTCATCTCTAAATTTTTTGAGTGCTGCATATGCGTGCTGACAAATAAAATTCTTTCGATTAGGATCTCTTTCATCTGGTGGTTGCAGATTAGACTTTGTTCTTTCACTGTAACCCAATATAAATGCATTAAAGTCCGGTCCACCATATTTCCAAAACTTGCATGTGCAGCTAACAAGTATGTCTCTATTTTTGATCTTACGTAATCTATCGGTTTCACGATCTGTAAGTCTATTAATAGTTCTTGCAGGCAATTTGACGATAACAATTCGTACTACATAATCACCAACTCTATAAAGGAATCTGTTTATTTTGAATCTAATTAGCTCTGGGATATAATTCCTTGCCTTCTCTTTTACATTAGAAGACACACCAAGTAAACGATCTATAGTAACAGACAATTTTAACATAAAGAATGGATATTTGTTATAATGTCGTTTACTGTAGATCTAATTGCAGTTCTAACTTGACTTTCATTTTCTTTAAATGATTTGCTAGACATTGTAGCAGCTTCTTTTGGCATCTTTTCTGTCATTTTTCTATTAGCAGATGCAAGTAATTCAATTTTGTTTGTTAGTTTATGTATGTGATCGCCAATTTCTTTCTCAAATACAGTTGAAGCAGTTTGAGAAGATTTGAATATTGGCTCTTTTGGTTCAACCATAGTATGATAAATTGCACCATACATCTGCGGAATTGATTTACTAATAGATTTAATTATGTCAGTTTTGTCAATGCTATTGCTCATTTTATAATAAGCTGATACGATTTCATTTTCGCTATCTTTTGCCAGGCGTCTGGAATATTGATCTAATCCTGCAGTTTTTAAATTATTTGACCATTCACTTAATTCTTGTTCAAGTTTCTTTTCTTCTTCAAGCAGTTGTTTTGTTTTTTCAGGAGATTGAAATGGCATATTTTCATAAGATGTTTCACCTTGTTCACTTACAGGAACAGTGGTGATTTCAACTGATTTGTCCTCTAATTCAGCTTCACTGCCCTTAAACATATTACTAACTGATTTCATCATTTTAAAAATGTCAGGTTTAATAACCTTTTTAGTCATATCTTCACGAGGTGGTTTTAAGGTCTTTTTCTCTGGATCAATCGGCATTACTTCTAATTTTTCTTTTGTATCTTCTTTATCATTTACAAGTTTAGTCACACTTCGTTCATGTTCTCGTTGAGCTCTTGTCTCGGAGACCTTATCTATTTCCATTCTTTCTATTTTGGGTTTGATTACAATTGTGCCGTTTTCACCGTAATCAATGTCAAAGTCTTTACCAAATTTTGTTATTGATGGTTTACTACTTCCAAACATTCCAAAGCCACCACCGCCTTGATCCTGTAATTCTAAACCGTAAGCATCTGCATATACTTTTGCAACTGAAGGTCCTAAAGATCTACCAACTTCCATCATGATAGATCTACGTAATTCCATATACACAGGATCCATTACAGTATCTTCACTGGCTTTTAATCTCTGTGCAATAGTATCAGCATTCAAACCAAAATATTCAAGCCATGTTCCTGTGTCGACTTTTCCTTCAGCAACTGCTTGAGCAAGCATTTGTTTGTGCTGAGTATCATCGGTGAGATTAAGTCGATTCCATCTTACTTTAGGATACAAATAAATTTCTCGTTTATTTTTCTTAAGAGTACCGGGTTCATATTCGACAAAGCCATTATTGCGCGCTATAGGAATAAAAAGATTTTTCTCAACATATGATTCAAGTTGTTCTCTAAATATAGCATATCGTTGATTTAGCACTTCCAATACAGTTTGACCACCTGCGAATGCACCTTCGCCAAGAAGTACATTCTTATTCATCATTAAGCCAATTAGTAAGTCATCTGTGATCCATTGCCATTCTGAAGCAAGTTGCATCAATCCGCCACTAGTTCCTACAAGATCCCAATGAAGCTGATAATTTGTAATAACTGCAAAATCAGGATTCAGCATTGCATCTTCAACTTGCTCTCTTATTTCACTAACATCAGCTTTACTTGCATATTCTGCCCAAACTAAATGCTTTGGTGTCAAATGTCTTGTCGCAATAGCGTCTTGAGATTGACGTAATCTATCTTTATACACCAATGTTTTGAAATTGCGTTCAATTAAAGAAGATCCCCATTCATGGTAATCAGCTAATTTTCTAGCTATGTGTGCACAATGTGAGCCTTCATTAGGATCTGTCGCAAGGGGAATTTCTCTACCAGCCATTACTTTTTCAATAACATCATCTGGTAAAGTTTGGTATAGTTTGCCTGTTTTTTCATCATTAGGTCCTGCATGGACAATTTGACGAAGTCTATCATCAGCTACCAAATCAATTTTTAATGCATTTGTAATCGGTAACTTCTCTAAATGTATATAGTCAGGATTTAAGCAAACTAATCTTTCCCATGCAGAACCATCTGAATTTATCTGTGCCCAAGGAAATGCGTTACCTAATTTATAATATTCAACACCCATCATCAGTAGTTTGTTAAATAAGTCAATGCCTGTATTACCTATCATATTCATATAATGATCAAGAATCTTGTTAGCCTTGACTTTATCTTTAGTTGGTGGTAGATCTAATCTGATTTTTGATAATGGTAACTCAGAATGCATGTCAACAGATGTAGAGACTAATGCATCATATTTATAGAAGTAGTTACACCAACTATTGATTTCAATTCTATCTTTTGGAAGTAGCAATGAAGACGGCTCAAAGTCAGGATGATAAAATGTAGGAACTGACTGTCTAATATCAGCAGAAGCTTGCTTAGCAAAGTGATTAACTAGCTTTATTGCTTTTGGATTGTGCTTCCTTACAGGTCCTTGATATTGTTCAGACTGAATTAAGGGTTGCGAATCTTTAATTGCAACAGCTCTTTTCACAATTCTAGACTCAGCTTCAGAAGATGATTTTTTAAATTTTATTTTTGGAATTTTCTTCATTAGTACTGAATTCCTTTAGATTAACCTATATCAATAGTTCTATTCAGATCAACAGTTTTATTTGCACCCATTGCATCATTAAGTTTGTTTATCTGATCTAAAAGTTTTCGTTCAATATCACTCTTTTCACTTTTCACGTCTTTCTTTAACTCATTAACACTTTTGGATAGACTTTCTAAATCAGTGTCTTCAAATTCATCTTCGCCTTCATCTTCAGTGTCGGCATCATCAGCATCAGCATCTTCATCAGTATTGTCTTCTTCATCATTGTTTGCGGTGTCTTCACTTTCTTCAGTATCATTATTAGAATTTTCAGCTTTAGCCAATTTATCTGCGCTTGCCTTATCTAATTTATCCAATTCAGCTTCTAATTCATCAAGTTCTTCAGGTGTTTTAGCATTTTCAATTTTTGCTTCAATATCTTTTAATGACATTGCTTTTGAAGATTGCTCTTTCTTTTCATCTTGAGCTTGTTTTGCAACATGTTCTTCTTCAGCTAAATTGTCAAGCCAATCTGGCATTTGTAAGTTTTTCATTCGTTAGATTCTCCTAATATTTTATGCTGGTGCTTTAACCTCATTACTTGCATTTTACAATCAAAATCAATCTTTTTGAGTTCATTCATTAAATAATCCACATTCAATAATGTGGTTTTTATCAATTTCGTTAAATTCATTTTTCGATAAATCATTTCATTTGGCATTGAATTCACGAATTGACTAACCTTCTGTAATCTAAGGTAAAAGTCTTTTATTATTGATAAAAATAATGTCTGTGTGTCACCTGAATCTTTTATGATGTTCTCATAAGTCTTAATTTTCTGATCTAATTCCTCTCGCAATTTTTCAAGATCTGTCATCTAAAAAGTCCTACTCGTCTAGCCATTGCTAATTTATTCAATAATGCATTTTGATTACTGCGTTGTCTCAATCTAGTCCGTGAAACTTCATTAGCATTTACCACTTTACTTGAAATAATTGATGGTGAATTTGATGTTCTAGCAATACTGGCATGCGGCCTATCAAGTTCATTTTCAATCGCTATGTTGACCGCATTTGCTAATACGTCTGCCATATCGTCTGTAGTTACATCGCCAGATTTTGGTGCTTGTATCATGAATTGTTTCTTTCCAACCTTCTTCTCTTGCAAATATACAAGTTCCTTTAATCCCTCTTCATGATATAATAAAGATATCTTCTTATCATATATAATAGACCGCAAATTCTTATAAATTTTCATATTATATTGTCTTGAAAAATGTGTTTTAACTGCATCAATTCCCACTTTTACAAACTTTTGAATTGATGCAGCAGATTCAAACTGGTCATACACAACTTTTGCAATGCGAAATGTTCGCGTCAATTCTAACACATAACTGTCGATTAATTCAATATCAATGAAATCAAATGCTGAAAATTCAGGGTCATCAACTGACCACTTTTTCCATCTATCAACAATAACCATCAATTTGCCGTCTTTACCAAGCTCACAATGAACAAGTGCCAGTGCATAACCATTATCATTTGTGGCAGGGTCAAGAGCTAAATAATGTAAATGACGTCCTCTTGGAGACGTTGTTTCAGCTCTATAAATCGGTATTTTCTTAGGCTGACCTTGCTCATCAAAACTGTCATTGTAACTTAAAACACTGACACATTCATATATCCGTTCAGGAAACTTAAAGAATCCACTAACAGTTGTAGTAAACTGAGCACCGTATTCTGTCCAAAACGACTCTGTGTCTTTTGTATATTCATTCTTAAGAAACTCAAAATCAATAGCAACATTCATTTCCCATGTCGGCATCTGTAACATTCTAATCTTATGATTTTCAGCTGAGTTAACATATAACTCATAGAAAATACCACTTTTAGTGTAAGGACTTGATAAACAGATGACTTTTGCATCTGCGCCAAATGTAGCACCAGAAGGAGTTAAACTCTTATAAATTGTTTTACCACCTCTATTTCCTTCATTATCTACAAAGTGAGCTAACTCATCTAAGATTACTACAATTGCTGAACCACCTCTACTACCACGAGCAGAGCATAAAAGAGTTTCAACTTTAATTGTAGCTCGTTTCTTAAGTGGTTGACCATATATCTGTTCTTCATCTTTCATCTTCTTGATATCATGCTTAGTTTTAAAGAAGATAGTGTCACCATTGAAACTTGCTATATACGGTAAAAACCATTCAGAATTGAAAATTCTGTTTTGAATTTGTGTAGCTAATTCTAAAGCCTGATCTCCGCTTGAAGCTATATTAACAATTTTAATTGTTTCATCTGCAGCCATATTATAATAAGCTTGCGGGTTATCTTTAATGATTAACTTGTAAGTCTCATAAGCAGTTATAACTGATGAAACGAATGTTTTGCCTCCTCGACGGCCACAGCATAACAATAATTCGATAGCTTTTTCAAATCCATCAGGGGTTTTTAAGTTTACCCTTTCCTGATTGATTAGATATTGGGCATATTCATATTCTGTAAAGTAGTGACCTTTTTCATCATGTGGGAAAGATCTAATTAAAATTGTTTTTTGAACATTATCAAAGGGTATGTTATAGAAGACTTTCAAAATAAATCGTTGCGCCGGTCGCATTGATTTAATATTCAGGTAATATGGTGATTCAACAAAAGTTAGTATGTCGACTTCTTTTGTATCGTCAACTATATTATCAATAAAACCATTAAATACACTCTCAAAAGACGCACACTGCGGTTGTTGTTCAACCGCAGTCAACTTCTTTTCAATCTGTAACTTGGGCATTATTTACTTTCGTTTAATAAAAGTCAGAACTGCATCTTTATGGAGACAATTTTTCTGTCCACAGCTACATACAAACTGATTAGAATACTTATTGACTGTAATTTTTTCATCTAAGAGATAAGAAGAACCAATCTTTTTGATTTTTTCAGGAACATATGCAATTCTCATATGCTTGCCATATGCTTTCATAATTCGCATAACTGAATTAGAATGCTTAATCATCTTTCTTAACTTTGACTCAGCATCTCTTAATTCTCTTTCAACTGTTGACTTCGGTTTATTAAGAATTTTTGCAATCTGTCTTACTGAAATCTCACCTTTCTTTGAACCTTTTTCAGGTTGATCAACAGGTGCATAACCATAACGTAATCTAATAATTTTCTGTTGAAGTTCTGGCAACGTGTTTATAGCAGCTTCAATATGCTTGCGTGTTTCACTATGTATTGCCTCTTCTTCAGGTGTAACAAATTTTGAAGCAAAATCAACTTCACCTGTCGACATTAAACTTTCAGGACCTAAAACATCAATCAATGCTCCAGCTTTTTCATCTTCATCACCAATAGGAGTATCTATTGATACAGACTGACTTTGCAAAAGATCTTGAATACGTTGTGCATCTGCATTATCTACTCTGTAAGCTGGATTTTTATTAATATCTCGTGCCATCTGGTCATAATCTGTAGGCTCTTTACCGTGTTGTTTGACATAGTGATTAATGTACTTAAATATTGCGCGTTGAAGTCTTCTGTCTTTATTACCTATAGTCACAGTATTTCTAAATGTTTTTCTAGATTGACCAATCAACTGTTTCCTAATAGTGTCTTCCAAATAACTAATTACACCTTTATCTTCTGGGTTTGCTCTATCTAATGCGCTAACAAAAATCAAATTTGCAGCCTGCACTAAATCTTGTATATCTTCTTTTGGAGGTTCACGACCACCAATAACTTGCTTAACAATACTCATAATCATTGGTTGAAAATTCTTGTATAGATCATTGAATGCTTTTAATGATTTATGCTGTTGATAATCATAAAGATGCGACTGTATTGAATCAATTGACATTGACTGATATTTAGGATGAGGACGGTACTTCTCTTGTTCCTCCGGTGACAATGATTTGACTTTAACAAGATTACGCTTACCTGTTGGCGTTCTATGCCATACCATTTTTTCAAGCCAATCAGAAGCAATCTTCTGAAAAGACCGTTTTAGTGTCTTTGAAACTAATATCTTAATCATTTACCGCCTCCAATTACATGATTAATTTCATCTCTTTTTGTAATCCCTGCATCCTGTTTTGCTTTTTCAATTACATTGTATGCTTGATTTTGTTTATTCAATACACTTGAAATTCGCTGACCCTCTTTAACTTTTAAGTCTTTCTCACTTATTGAACCATATTGTGTTTTTTGTCGTTTATTTTTGTTGTCATTTATCTTTTGCCATTTATTAGCAGCATCTTCACCGATTAAGTGGTCAACTGATTTGTTAGTACTACCTTTTACATTAAAACTTGCAGCTGACATTATCTTTTTTGATTTTTCTCCACATATAGGACAGTCTGACTCAAAATCATCAACTTTCTTCTGTTCTTCATATTGCTGCTCGCATTTACCACAAAAGAATTCATAAATAGGCATAAAAACCTCCCATTAATTTGTGTTAATTTGGTTTAATCTATACATACACGCGTATTTTTGTTCTATCTTTGTAACGTTTACCAAAACAAATAGTGCAAACAATTTCACCATAACTGACTTCAATTATTTCTTTTGATTTTTTATCTACAATTTCAATCGGTATTCTACGCAGATCGTCTCGCATTTCCTTACAATCACTACATCGAGGACCTGTTCTTATTGGATACTGCATGCATACCCTTTTTTACATTTACTACATAAGATTAACTTTAAATAATGAGAATTATCAAACGAATTGAACAAAAAAAGACCTGCATTCAATTAAAAATGCAGGTCTTTAAATTGTCAGTATTGTTACTGTTTTGTAGTAGACTTAATAGATTTGTATGTACTGATTGCTTCTTTTATAGTATTGAGGCCTTTTGAACTAAGTACGTAACCTATTAAAACAATAATAACAGTTTGATGTGACTCAGGTATATTGACATCATGTGTCCATTTCCAAACTGCTAGAAGAAAGCTTGTTACTAATAACCATCTACCAATTGAAAATTTCCCGTCTTCTAATATGGGAGCAAAAACTATACTTGCAATTTTTGTCAGAATCGGCTTCACTTGTACCTCCTTAGTTTTTAACCTTAGACACAATTGAAGTACCCGGTATGAATCTATAATGCTGAGTTGCATTGCCCGGTGTAACAAAACCTCTAGTAAAATCATAGTGGCTTCGTTGTTTCCGATGTCTTACTTGATCAATACGAACTCCACCTTTTCTATAGTCAATACTTACAACATTTGCATTCCAATTATAGTGTGGCCCACGTATTGTAATAGTGTCACCAGGCTGAATACTCATTAAATCTACTTTATCTCGACCATCTTCTTTTCTTCTTTGATTCATGTTATCAATTGCATTATCAAAATCACGTCGTGTGTCTTTCAATCTTTCTGCATCTTTATCAGATGTCTTCCCTAAAAACTTAATTGAACTATTATTATATGAATTGCTTCGTTGTTTTGAATGCCAATGATGACCATCATCTGTTGTCACATTTATTGTTGTCCATTTATGACCGTGTTTGATATTAACAATTGTGCCTTCAACGCCATTGTTAAGTTGTACTCTATGACCCGTCTGAAAATATTCTGCTTTCTTTGTTTTCAAAACCTTTGCTTTAGGTGCTTTAAACTCTTTCATCTGTTTCAAACTCTTAACAGATTTAGCATCTTTAAGTACAACAAAATTTTGTTTTATGTAATTATTAACTGCTTCAGTAGCTTGTTTAGGTACTCGCTGTCGATCAATAAGTCTTTCCGCAGCCACCGCGATTTTCTTAACACGTTTATTAAGTACTTTTACGATCTTATTGAGATTACTAGATGAGTCTGCTAATAAATCATATGTCTTTAGATCATCACTGGGATATTTACCTTTAAGTGCTCTTTCTAATACCCAACTAACTTTTGCTCGAGGTATTCTTGTATATTCTTTGTTAATCTTACCCATCAATCGGTTTAATCTAGCTACACCTTTAACTATTCGTTTTGAACCGATCATTTCATGAAAATCAATTTTCTTTTGATTAGAATCAGGTCTAGCAGTTATTCGACGCTTTGAACCTGGATGTTTGCGCAAATATTTTTTTTGTTCATCAAGTGTTAGATCATTCCATTTGCGTGCAATTTTAGTAAACTCTGATTGAATTGAAGCTAAGTGTTTCATTTCAACATTACCTCAGCAATTTTATTATCCGACATGAATCAAACACATCAAAGATGATTTCCTCGCCAAGTGTTATTGTATTTATGAAATAATAAAAAAAGAAGAAACTAAGCAGCTAACAAAACGATTTTGAGCGGGAGTTTATCTCACTTTGAGAATGAATGAAAGATCTAAATTATTACCCTTTTCAAAACAAATAATATCCATAGGGAAAGATTCACTTGTACCATCAGCAAAAAGAATTGCTAATTGATCAATGCTAGCACTTTTCTTGAGAATGCGTTTAGTACTTAAAAGAATGCCATCTTTACATGACGAAATTTTGAGTGTCAGTTTAGTTTTTTCTCCTGTTACAAAAGCACTAACGATAATATACTTTTTAGGAATAAAACCTCGTTCAAATAAACGACTAAATGCTAGTTGAAATTCATCTGTACTATATCTTTTTGGTGCAAAATTCATGCTGTCCTCACCATTTTATGGACATTACCTATTTTTTTGAATTCGTTTTCATCAGTTTCAATTATAGTCTTAAATGCAATAACATTGTCAGTAAGTGGTATTTTTGAGTCTGCAATTCTAACACAAATTTTCTCAATTAGTTTACCGTTTCGCCAAACATTTGTATAATGACTACTTCTTGGTACTTGATAAATATCGCCACTCTTACCTTTTACAAGCACAAAACCATATTTGATATACCGTGAAATCATCTTCATTGTAAACAGCTTCTTGATCTTTCAAGTTTGCCATGAGAATTTTTCTTTCCATAATCTTCTCATGAAACCTGAAGCAGCATTACTTGCATCAACGAATTTCTCTTTCTGAACATCTCGACAAGATGACTTCATTGGTCTAATGTCTTCGATTAAAATCTGATCATCACTTTGAGTAAATCGTATATCAGTGATCTTGCCATCTTTGATTTGCCTATAATGTATATGACTACATTGAGGACAATGAATTCTATAGTTACCATTCAATGACACATTCAACTTTACATCAAAGTATTTATGACATTCAGTGCATTGAAATTCAAAAGTCTGTCTCATGTATTACCTTAATCAGTTGAGTTTGCAATGCTTCTATTGATTTTCTTCTCCAAACTTTTCCTCTTCAATATCCTGTATATCTTCATCCTTTACAATTCCAAGATATGCAACAGATGCAATGTAATCACTACTTCTAAGCTTTTGTATTTTACTTCCTTGTGTGTGTCTGCCTAATTCTCTAATCCTTTCTACTTTAACTCTAATCAACATTCCTTGTGAAGTAACAATTATCAATTGTTCGTTGTTATCCTGAATAATATTGGCTGAAACAATATCTCCTGTCAAAGCACTCACATTCATACAAATAACACCTTGACCGCTCCTATGCTGCTCTCTAAATCGTTCCAATTCAGTCCGTTTAGCATAACCATTTTTGGTTATAGTTATCAATGATGCTTTTTCATTTGTAACAACATTCAATGATAGTAATGAGTCACCTTCATCAAGCTTAATACCTCTTACACCTGATCCGCTTCGTCCTGTCGGTCTAATGGCACTTGAACTAAATCGAATTGACTGGCCCTTTTTAGTAACCAATAAGACATTCACGTCTATATCGAATATCTTAGCATCAATCAATTTGTCGTCATCATCCAATCCCATTGCCATTGTTCCATCTGCTCGAGGTCTTTTCAATTTCTCTGCCTTTAATTTCTTAACTTGACCTTTTTGCGATGCAAATAGAAACATTTTATTCTCAACTTCACCTTGCACTGGTATAACTGCGACAACTCGTTCACCCTCTTTTAGATTGAGAATATTCAATATAGAGCTACCAGCGGCAGTTCTTCCCAACGAAGGAATTTCATGAACATTCATTCGATAACATAGACCTTTATCAGTAAAGACTAGTGTGAAATCATGAGTTGACAACTGGAAGACATTTGCAACGTAATCTTCGTCCTTAACATCAACGCCAATTAAGCCTTGGCCTTTGATATTTTGAACTCGATATTCTGATATTGGTGTCCTCTTAACTAATCCATTTTTAGTAACTGTGATAATGACATCTTCCTCTTGAATCTCTTCCAACTTTGGAATACTATTTCCATCCTTATCAGATATTTGGATGATCTGAGTTCTTCTAGCATCCCCATATTTATCTTTAATTTCAATACATTCCTTTTTCATCACATCTAATATCAATTCTTCAGAATTCAATAGCTTTTGTAAGGATGCAATTTTTTCACCAAGCTCTTTATGTTCATTGACAATTGTTTCTCTTTCAAATTGTGCAATACGTTGAATTCTAAGTTCAAGTATAGCCTTTATTTGTATATCAGACAATTTGAATTTCTTCAATCTATCATAGGTTTGCTTTGTTGATGTTGAAGTTTTAACTGCTTCGATAATTTCATCTAAATTATTGAAGACAATTAAAAATCCTTCGAGAATATGTATCTTAGCTTCAGCCTGCTTGAGATCATATTCAGCTCTACGCATGATAATTTCTTTTCTATGTTCGACAAAGTGCTTAAATATTGTCTTGAGATTTACCATGCGAGGTTCATTATTAATCAATGCCCTCATGAATACTGAAAATTTAGATTGTAATTCCGTCCGCCGGTACAAAGTATTGAGTACTACTTTGGGTTGTGCACCTTTTCGTAGATCGATCACTAACCGTGTGCCATTTCGATCTGATTCATCTCGAATGTCTGCAATTGCTTCAATGCCTTCATATTCTTTCTCTTGATATAATTGGGCAATTTTAGTCAAGAGATTTGACTTATTCAATTGGTATGGTAATTCAGTAATAATGATAGACTGTCTTTTGCCTTTATCCTCAATAACCGCTTTAGCTCGTAAAGTTACTGATCCTCGACCAGTTTCATAGATTTGTGCGATGTCATCAGCAAACATCATTGCACCTGACGGAAAATCTGGTCCTTTAATATGATTCATTAATTCTGAAACTGTAATGTCTTCATTATCAATGTAAGCTAATAACGCATTCATTACTTCGGTAAGATTGTGAGGCGGAGCCGAAGTAGCCATACCAACTGCGATTCCAACAGAACCATTGACCAAGAATAAAGGAATTTTTGTAGGTAATACTTTTGGTTCTTGTAATGTGCCATCAAAATTTGGCATGAAATCAACAACTTCTTTATTGATGTCGGCCACGACTTCTTCTGCTATAGCAGCCAGCTTCATCTCTGTATATCTCATGGCTGCCGGATTATCTTCAACTGATCCAAAATTGCCTTGACCAATTATTAATGGATATCTTGTAGTAAAATCTTGTGCAAGACGGACAGCAGCACCATAAACACTTCCATCGCCATGAGGATGATATTTACCAAGTACATCACCGACAATTCTTGCAGATTTTCTGGTAGGTTTTGTGTGTGTAACACCCATGTCATTCATTCCAAACAATACTCTTCTAACAACGGGTTTTACACCATCTCGAATATCAGGAAGTGATCTATCTCTGATAACACTCAATGAATATGCCAAATACATTTTGGGCAAAACTTCATGAGTCTTTACATCAAAAACTCGTTTGTCTGAATTTTTGACAAGTTTTTCAACTTCAGTGTCTAACGCTTCAGCTTCAGCATCTTTTTCAGATTCTAAATTCTTATCTTCATCTGACATATTCACTCCTTAAATGTCAATCTGGTCTTCTGAAATAAGTAGAGCATGTTCTTCAATGTATGTTCTACGGGCTTCAATGTTCTTTCCCATTAAGATTGAAAAAATTTGATCAGTTTCAGCTTCGTCATCTTTGATAATGATTACTTTTGCTAATCGTCTTGATTCAGGATTTAATGTTGATTCTCCAAGTTGTTCAGCATTCATTTCCCCTAAACCTTTAAACCTTGTAATGATTGCATTTTTCAAGTCGCGTTTCTTTTTCAATACTGCCAATTCCTCATCATCAAGTACATAGAAATCTTCTTTTCCTATTCTTACCTTATATAAAGGCGGTTGTGCAATGTAAATATGACCATTATCAATTAATGGCCTCATAAATTTATAGAACAGCGTCAACAGTAATGAAGAAATATGAGCACCATCAACGTCAGCATCACAACATATGATTACTTTACCATATCTTAGTCTTGAAATATCACCAGTTTTAATATCAATACCTATACCAGAAATCAATGCCTTTATTTCTTCATTATCAAGCATCTTTGCCAATTCAGCTTTTTCAACATTCAAAATCTTACCTTTTATTGGTAAAACTGCTTGAAACTTTCGATTCCGACCTTGTTTTGCTGATCCACCTGCTGAATCGCCTTCAACTATAAGCAACTCACTTAATTCAGGATTTTTTTCAGAACAATCCGCTAACTTTCCAGGTAATGACAAAGATGATAATACATTCTTTCTTCTAACAGTTTCTCGTGCCTTTCTAGCTTCTTCTCTGGCAATGCAAGCTTGAGATATTTTTAATGCTATATCACATGCAACAGTCTCATTATCATTGAAATACTTCAATATTGTTTCAAGTGCTTGATCATATACAATAGATTTGATTTCTGGATTACCCAATGTTGCTTTTGTCTGACCTTCAAACTCAGGATTCGGCAACTTTACTGAAATAATAGCAATAAGACCCTCAACAACATCTCGCATTGTCGGTCTTACATCCAACCCTTTAAACATTTTCTTCTTTTCAGCATATTGCACAACACCATCTAACAATGCATTCTTAAATCCAGATAAATGTGAACCACCATCTCTAGTATTGATATTGTTAGCAAAACTATAGATGACATCTGAATATGTCTTGTTGTATTGAAGTGCAAACTCAATAGTAATTTTGTCAACTTTTTTTACCAAGTGAATAATAGGACTAAGAACATCTTTGTCTTTGTTTAGATGCAGGATAAATCCGGCAATTCCATCATCCGAATAAAATTCATCAAATTCACCTGAAGCTTCGTCAACTATTTTAATCTTAACACCCTTATTAAGGTATGCTAATTGACGAAGTCTATCAGCAAGAATTTTATACTGGAATTCTGTAGTTTGGAAAATACTATGATCAGGTTTGAAATGTATCAATGTACCTGTCTTATCAGTTTTGTCACCTTTAGTTAGTTTATTAACAGGTACACCTTTTTCATAGGACTGTGACCACGTAAAACCTTCGAGATAAATGATCATGTCTAAGCGTTCTGAAAGAAAGTTAACGGCTGAAACACCAATTCCATGTAATCCAGATGATGTTGCATAATTTTCATTGCTAAATTTTCCACCAGAATGCAATGAAGTCATTATAGTTTCAGCTGCAGGTTTCTTTGTCTCTTTGTGTATACCAACGGGAATACCACGACCATTATCCTCAACAGTAACAAAACCATCTTTATGAACAATACAAGTAATCAAATCTCCATGACCATTAGCTATTTCATCGATTGAATTGTCTACGACTTCATAAACTAAATGGTGTAAGCCATAAATGCCAGTATCCCCTATATACATGGCTGGTCGAAGTCTTACATGTGATCGTTCATCTAAGACTTGTATTGCAGATTCATCATATTTCTTTGACATTCTTATCCTCACTCATTTTCAATACTCCATTCCATGTTATAACTTTAATCATATCTAATTACGAAGCATGTTGAACCAGAATCAATCTTTAGGTTATAGTATATGGATTTTGTTATAGATTTTACTAAAAGAGACACGAAGTAGGATAATGAGGTAAATTTAACAAAGCTTCGACTTTTCACCTATACAATTTCTATGCAATCTTTAGAAGCTTTGAGCGGTTTAATTCGCAAACCACAAACATATTGTGGAGACTTGTCAATCGTAGAAATTTCCATCTGCTTCAACAAATCTGTACTTATTAAAATTGCTTCAGGCTTTTTATTATGTTTTTCAACAAACTTATCAATCAGTTTTTGTATTCTTTCAATCATAAGTCATCCATACTTGTTACAGGTTTAACATGATCTTTTGCTTTCTGTCCTGCTTTCTCATTCTTCTTTGTCATTGACCGCTTAAATTGTGAATCACTAGTAGTCCATCCACCACCCTTAAATATCACACCAGTACCACCACTAATAATCCTTTTCATATTCTTAGACTTACAACTACAACAAATTATCTCCGGACTCTCATTCATTCCATGCAATTCTTCTTGTGTACTGCCGCAATCACAACATTCATACTCATAAGTCATTTTATTCTTCTCCTCTAGCTTGTAAATACCAATCTTCTAATATCTTTTCTATCTCTTTACAATCCGTCGATTTAATCTCATCTATTTTTTTCTTATCCTTCCACAAACTACCAACAATAATATTATTAACCATATCCCAACCTATAATGGCACTTGCATCACTTCCTAATATATACACTGATGCTTTTTGCTTTTGTAAAAGTAATACTGCTTCACTAATACCGTCTTTGTTAGCTATAAGCCAACCCTTATTGATGATACCATTATTCAAAATGTAATTGACATTCTTTACTTGAAATCTATATTGCAGCTCTTTATTTAGCTTGTCAAAATAGACACTAGTTGTTGTATGAGCTTGTTGTTTATCTTTTTTCTTCAATTTTTTCATATTTATTTCGTTTCTCTAATAATAGTATATACTTTTTACGGAACAAAAATTCACGTCCTCTAGTATCAACAACTTTAATGTGTCTCCGAAACAAGCTATTATATTGTTTCTGTGCTTTTACAAATTCATGGTCGTCAACTAAAATTGCAATTGCATTTTTTAATTGAATTACATTTTGCATTTGATTTGTTTTACTAACTCGTTTATGTATTCATCTTTTTCATTTGCAGACATATACCATATTCGTGATGGATGATATGATCCTACTACAGGAATTTTCACACCTATTTGCTTTACAGCTTGTCTTGCAACACTTCCAAAAGCTACTATAACTTTTACATTTTGCAATAAGTCAATTCTTTCTTTAAGAAAATACAAACAATTTTGTCTTTCATCTATGGTCGGTGTTCGGTAATTCGGTGGACTGCAACAAACTACATTAAAATGCTGAATATCATCCCACGTAAGGTCTAGTTTATTGAATATATAGAATAGTCGTTTGCCTATCTTTGCTTCAGTCTGAATCCTCTTATCATATGTCTTATGGAAATCTTCTATCTTATTAATGAAGATTTCGCCCTTTTCCGGTTTATACACCCCCGGTGCTTCACACAATGAAAGTACTCTTGCATTAAGGTAATTTTCAAATTTGAAACCGAGAACAGGACAATTATGCAATTTCTTCTGTCTTAATTCAAATAACTCTTTACACTCAGAGCAATTCCAAATTCTTTGTTCAATATCATCTATTTTTGTCTTTAATAACGAATGTTTCATTTCAAAATGACTAATCCACTTCGTTTGTCAATAATTTTATAAGCATCTTCACCATATCCAAGCCAATCAACTTTACCCAATCTATAATCATCTTTATTTGGTATTCGTCCTCCGCAATCTAATCGAATATGACATTCCGCTGCACTAGCACCTTCATCACCAAATATTTCCCTAATTTCTTCTATACCTTCTTTATGATGCAGCACAAATCTGTGTCTCGCACCAAACTTAACATGCCATCGATCAATGTACTTGTGCACATCTTCATACGATTTACCAAGCTGATTAATTGTGTCAATTTTATGTGCTTCTAAAGTACTCATAATTCACAAATAGTTATCTTTAAATGTTTTTCTAACCACTGGGCCACTAAATGTCGATGACAAAAATCACCGAATTTTTCCCAACATAACAGAATTGCATTTTCTCCTAATTCTTCATATACTTGTTTAGGATCTAACCTATCAAGAATACTCTTTTGATAGTATTCGATATAAAATACTCGGTCACTGTCTTGTTTGTATTTTTTTAACAATCGTGCTTCTGGTGCAAGTTTCTTGTATTCTCTTCCATTATACCAAGTAGGCGAATACAAACATATAGAAACAGCATTTGGATTCTTTGCTGACTTAGCAAAATATGATGTTTTCATATCATTAAAATAGCCTATTTCATAGGTCTTTGACACAATGCAGATTTATAGAAACACATTTCCTTCAATTTCAAAAACATTCTTCAAGTCACTAAAATCATCAATGTGTTTAGATGCATAATTCAAAAAGTTATTTATGTGATCAAATCTATCACAATATTGACATTGTGAAAATTTCTTATTACAATTGTAGAATGTATCCATAATCCTCTTAAATTGATCAGATTCATAAATTTCGGTAATTGTGTTGTTGCATATGTTTCCTATAACAAACTGCTTCTGTTGTTTGTCTAGTGAAAAAACAGGTTCATACATATAACAGCACGGAAACACCGCACCATCAGTTGTTATTAATGCAAATAGTTGTGGTATATAACATGATTTGTATTGAATTGTGTTTTGGTGATTGAGGTGCTTTGTCACTCTTGCAAAATCAATCCGCTCATCTTTTAATTTAGACATTCCATCTATTATTTTTTGTCTAATGTCTTCTCGTTGATTCAACCTAAATGCTTCAATTAATTCTCTTGAAATCCAATAATATATACCAACATTCCGTTTATCAATGAATTCTAAAACGTTCTCAGTAAAATAATCTACATTGTATTCATGAATTGTGAAATTCAATCTTGTTGCACACTCTGTTGATTTATTTAACTCAAGTAATGTATCTAAATTTTTAGTCCATTTTTCAAACAGATTAACACCGCGTGTGAAATGAAATCGTTCAGGTGTAAATGCATCAACTGACAATCTAATCCATGAACAATTTTCAGATAATCGTTTCCAATCAAGATTACTTTTGCCCAATCCTGAAGTTATAATACCAACATTCAATCCATAATTTCTCTTACACTGTTCGCAAACATCTTCAACCTGTTTATACATTAATGGTTCACCACCAGATAATACAACTGATTGCAAGTCTTTCAAGTTTGATAGATGATGTAACACATTTGTCTGTAACTTGCCATAATCTAATGCTTGTTTATTTTCCCATTGCCAATGACTACAACCTCTACATTTACAAACACAATAATCAGTCAAATCAATTTGTAATGTTAACAAATGTTGTTTATTTTTTTCTGTAATTACATCATAAGCAAATGGTGCTAATTTTTCATTTGCTGTCAGATTATTGGACATCTTCCTTACTACATCATTCATCTTAATTCCTTTGTTGGCCACCAATATTGTATTTGCGGTTTTTCGTGCCAATTAAATTGTTGATACCACACAGGATTCTTTGCTAATAGTGCAGCTCTGTGTGACGAATGAAATCGTTCGTCCCCAAACCATGGTGGAAAAATTGGCGAATCAAATAATCGACTTTGAAAAAATGGTGTTAAATTATCAACGTAACCTCTTTTTTTCCATTCAGTGCAAACAGCGAGACCGTACATAACTAATGAAGTTGTATAACCTTTCCACATCTTTGTTGTCGGATGATTAATCCAACCTTTATCTAGTTCTAGTGCTGTAATGATCTGCTTAGCTTCTACACGTTGTTTGCCGAGTCGTTTATAATCTAAAACACTAGCACTCTTTTGAAAATCACCATATGGTAGGAATGTCTGCATCTATAAATTTAATAACCTTATCTGTTAAAATGTCCACATTTTCATTTGTATGAAGTATTAATTTGTTAACTTTACTATTATTAAATGCATTGTTTAAATGTCGAAATAGCCTAATTGTCTCTTTTAAGTTAAAAGATTTATTTCGTTGTTTTGCGCGATTTAATATAACTGAAATATCGTTATGCAAATAGATTAACTTAGTATTTGATTCTGCAAGTTTTTCATCAATTATTCTGAATCTTTTTAAAGCTTCTCTATGACTAAAATTTCTCATGACTTGACTATAAGCATATTCTGACAAATGTAATCTGTCAAACACAACATCAGTTATGTCTGCAAATTTTGAAAACCATACAATAGAACAATTTGCACCTAAAGAAAAATTGGATATATCAATATTTTTTGATTTGGACAATTGAGGGATTGCTCGGCGGCAATTAAATTGATGAAAATGAATCTTTTTACAAACACTATCAATTAAAGTTGTTTTACCTACATCATGGATTCCCTCAAAAACAACCCACATAATTGATCCTTTTAAGGATTAATATACAGGTTTATTGACGAGGTTTAATGAATTAGATGTTCTTTTCAACGATTCCCATAATATCATAAGCATCTAATGCAACAGTCGAGCCAGTATCAAGATACGTATCTGCAACAAAATTCAATTTATTTGTATATCTTGAAATCTTCTGCAAATCATTATTGTAAATGAATAAGTCACCATTTACAGCAACAGACAATAAAGAGATTTTCTTAGCAATTCTGTCACTGTCGCCATTATTTGCAAATGTGTTATCAACACGCTTAATTTGTCTACCATCATTCAAATACAAATAACCATCTGAATGATTTACCATTCCGTAATAAGGTCTTGCACTTTCACCAGTTATTGTCTGATTTATAAGAGTTGAAAAACTTGTTGTTTCCGTTGTTTTCCAAATATCATTGTTAAACCCTGCAACATAAAAATCACCAGCTGCAAAACCGTTGACAATTGCTGTCGGTGAACCATAAATCATGCCAGCTGAAGTAAGGTTACCACTAGCTCTTACACTTACAAATGCAGTCGTCAATCTTTCAATTCGTATATACAAATTATCTTTAACACCAACAACATACAAGTCACCATTTGTACTATAGAATACTATTGCAAACGGTTTTCCAATCGTACTTGAAGTATCGTAAGATGAAACATGCGCCATACTTGAATTGAGCTTCACAATACGACTATTTTCAGTATCACAAACGTACACATTATTGGATGCATCAGCAGCTAAACCATTAGGATAATTCAAATGAGCGTTATCAACACCTAATACTTGCCATTCGCCAAAAACCGCGCTATCATAAGTGGCAGGTGTAACACTCGAATTAAGCCGTTTTACAACATGTCGATTAGTTCTTTGTGATACAAAAAGTCTAAGAGCCATTAGTTACCTCTACTCTTCATTCAATAGTTTATTTACAATTTCTTCTATTTGTTTTTGCTCATCAGATTTCTTTTTATTCTTTTCACTTACTCTTTTCAAGAATTGTGCTTTAAGATCAGGTGTTACCAGCTTTGGATCTATATTGTTCAAATTGTTGTATGCTCGCTCAAGCTGATCTTGCCCAAATGCATTATAGTCTTGTCGTTCACATAATGGATTATTCACTAAATATCTCCATGGGTTAGTAAAGTTTTGACATCAACCCATCAATAATTTTTGATACTGACTTTTTCTGTCATTGTCAAAAATATCATCTGACAGGAGTTTTCCCCATTCATTAATTGAATTCATCACATCTTGCATGTCTTGATAGTACTGATTTCCTGACGAATCAGGTTTAGTCAACTTTTCGTCAATCCCACCAAGATCAGTTAATAGTTCCAAATAACTCAAATCAAACTCAATCTTTCTGGGAAATACTCGACGGTTAAAAAACTTATAATAATCTAAAAGTTGTGCCTTTTCTACTCGTTTCTTATTCAAGTCTGCTGTAATACCACTATTAGTTCTCCATTGCTTATCAAGCTTATTTATTTCAGCATCTAATTCCTGAATATTGAAACTCATTTCATCTCGCAATTTTCGGCGATAGTATGAAACATCTTCATTCATATATCGTGTAAGATCAACTAACTTCTTCAAAAATATTGATTTATCTGATGTGCTTAATCCTGCAAATGCCTTATCAATTGTATTCTTAACATCATTTTGCTTTTTCTTAAAATCTAAATTTTGTCTCTCATATATTGACGGCTTTGTTGTTATTCTATACTTAGTTTTTGGATACTTTCTCAAGTACAATACCTGCTCAGACCATGACTTACTATACCACCATGTGTCCATTGCTTCTTTAATAAACTCAATTTGTATGCTTGCAAAATGCTTAAACATTCATTCTCCAAACAAAAAATAAGCCAGTTATTTAGTATAACTAGCTTATTTAAAAACTATAAATGTCAAGAAACTTGAGCAAGTCTAGACTTTGATATACTCAATTCATCTCTATCAATTTTTAACATTTTACCTATCTCATCTTCAGACATATTCTTTGACATCATCTCAAGAATTTGTGAATCTAAATTCAAATTGTCAAATTCTTGCTTCAATGTATCTGTTATTGCTTCCATAGCTTTAACAGATTCAATTAACACTCCACCCGTAAAATTTGACAACATCTTAAAATTTGACTTTGCCAACTCATTGTCATTAAGTACTATGGAATAAATAGTAACTTTCTTATCTTCCGCAACTGATACTGCGTCTCCCCATGTCTTACCGCAAGTACAACATTCTTCACAATAAACCATTCCATGAGCCGATGCATCACCTATTAAAAAAGCTATCCGTCTACTTCCTTCTCTCCATTGCATACTCTTAACACCATCTACAATCCCATCTAATACAGCCTCTGGCTCATCACCACCACCATTAACAGTTATCATGTCAATCTTAGTTTTGATCTTCTCAATTGACTGTAATTTAAAGATCGCAGTTGTGAAATCATCACCTTGTGATAGATGATCTCGATAAAGACTTAACCCTACTTGCAAATCTATTTTAAACTCTTTAGTAAGATTATTCAAAATACTTTGCATTTTACTTTTAGCCTCGTTAATGAAGCCACCCATTGAAGCAGTTACATCAACAATAAATAACAAATCTACTTTATTCATTCTACACCTCCAACTGGGCAACCCGAAAGAAATCCTTCTTTTTCAACTTTCGGAATATTCAATCCTGCCTCTACATATTTCTCAAATTGTTCTTGAAAAACAAAGTAGATCCGAAATATTGCTGCAGGTTTATCTTGCCAAACATCTACAGATCTATTGTCTTTCAATATTGATTGATCAATTTCTTCACCTGCACCAATTCCTACTTCAGCTGATTTTCTAATAATTAATTTGCTAGTAGGTGAAGAATCTCCTAATCCAATAGTACCACCCATTGTCAATTCAAATTTTGTCTGTCCTTTAGCTTTGATACTCTTTGAAGACGAACTATTTGCAAAAAAACAATTAGCAGTATCATCTTTTCCTACACTATTACTTAAAGTCATATAGTCTGTATTGCAACTACTTGCAAAAATCGTCCCAGAACAATGTTTCACTTCAACTTCATCAGTTGTACTACAATAAACACTGTGAAATCCACTAAATCCTCCACCACCTGACGATTTAGTTATACTGTCAGATGATTTAATTCGATGTACTCTTTCAGTTGTATAATGATTGAAATAATGTTCAGCTTGTTTATCTTTAAGCCGAATACATTCCTCATATTTACTTTTCATATCTTTTAGATTGTAAAAACAAAATCCAAAAGCAGGAACTGTATCATCTTTTCCTATCACCAATTCAGGAATTGACTTTGACATCTCTTCGGTAAAATAAAACTGTCTTACCTTACCATCAGATGTTCTAAATCCATCCATATAAAACGGTGTCGGATTAGAAAGAAAATTCTGATCTGGCCATTCAAATCCACACTTCTTACAAAATTTTCCATGTTTGAATTTCTCATTATGAACCGGACAATTCATCTTATATTGCTCAAGAGATAATCCATTAATTCTTTGGCCAGTTACAGGATTCATACCTTTCACTGATGCAAGTATAGCTGTGTTTGTCCAATTATTCATACTAAAATTAAACCACAAGCCCCAATTTGAATCTACTGGGCAAACATAAGATCCTTCACCGCCTACCCAAAAATCTGGTCTCTCTTTCAAATAATCTACAGGTAAACAAGGAATCGGCATTCCTAACGGCAATCCATCATCATCTTTCTTCTTCTTATCAGCTCTCATAATAGATGCATAAAATCCATTACACTCCATAACTCGCATCATATTTGAAGCTACAGAGAAGCCTAAAATATTTCTTGAAACCATATTAATCTCCCTTTAGAGTTATTTGACTCTGGAGCCTCTAAGTTGAATCTTAAAGGCTCCAGTGATTTAATTAATGTGTCGTATGAACAACTCTAAAAGGGTCACCTTCTTTTGATTTAGACAATCTTCTCTTAAGGCTTGGAAGTCTATCTTCTTCTTTCAACTCATTAAAATTAAGATAGATTTTTGGAAAATCCTGCTTCAGTTCAGCAAATGATTTGGCCTTATAGATCCTAATATCAATATCCTCTCGCTCAGTTATCAATCGCAAGAATGCATTTTTATCATGTTCAGTTGTGTCCCAAACTTTTGCGCATTCCTCACAATAACCATCAACAAGAAGAATCTTTGAATGGACCGGACATTCATAGAACACATCTGCAGGAAAGAAACCTATAGGATAGAGGACTTTTAATTCGCCTCTAATCATATAGTTTTTTGGTGTATCTTGTCGATGTGCTTTCCTTACCATATATAGCGAATTTTCAACATCAATTTTTCCTGTATCTTCTTCAAAAATAATACAGGGTCGACCATGTGTCCTTTTTTGTAATTCCTCTTCAACTCGTGGAGGACATTCTTTTCCATACTTCTGAAGTAATTCTAAATCAGAATAATTCTCCACTGGTTTTAGTGCTTCAGCAAGTACCGTAGGAGATGGAAGAACTATATCTGCTGAACCTACATTTTTTTTCTTCTTAAACGGATCATTACCTTTGAGAATCTCCCAAGCAGCTTTTAATTTAGCATTGGAAATTTTAGATATTTCAATACAAGTATTAGAAACGTGTGGTCTAACAGAAATAGACTCTGGAACAACATCAGAAGGATTTGAAAAATCAGGTCTAAATTTATTTAAAGTATCTTTAAAGTCATCAAATGTAGTTGTTTCAGCTTCTAAAACATCTACTCCAATGTCTTCAATAACTAATTCAAGATAAGATGTTGGTATTTTTGAAATTTCGGAAGCTTTTTGAATGCGGTCATTGAGGATTTCATTTTCCATTTTCAACTCCTTTTTGAACCTTACATTGGTTCTTTTAGTTTTGCTGCCTTTAAGATTTTTCAGCAGCTTGTGTAGCTTTGATTTTCAGCTACGTTAACTTCATCATTGTTTAAAGTCCAATGATATGACTAATTTAGTCGTTTCACCTCCTTTTTTGATATACTTAACTCATAATAACTATGAATTTACAAGTCGTCTTTTACATTTACAATTTTTACATAGCTCTTCAAATTCCATCATTGATGATGCAGTGTCAATAATTCTTGTAAAGTTTGTTAGATATAACACATTATAAATAGCTTCATCATTAGAATAAATAATAATCTTGTGCGTTTTATAAGTCTTTGACAATGCTGTTAAAACGTGAGTATTAACATATTCTAATTCTGACATATCAAAAGCAATTGAGGATTTTTCTTTATATGTATTAAGTAAATCATATAAACTTACGACATTTGTTGCATCTACCGATCCACAAATCTTAATAACATCAATTTGATGAAGTTGATAGGTACTTAATTTCATTTTTGTTGACCTTTCATTACTATTGAATGAAGTTTAATTATATCCAGTTCTGAATATATATCCTTATGCTTCTTTAGTAATTTAAGAATCACCTTTTTCAATTCTAAATAGATAATTATACCGAATTCTTTATGACATTCCAATATAGGTAAGTACCTATTGTAAACTTTTAAAGGATATGTCTTATCAATATTAAGATCTAAATTCCTTAATCTAGATATAATCTCATTGACCTTTAGTATTTGTACATTATAAGGAAACCTGTCAAAATACATTTTTTGTTTTGATTTTGTGATGACAGCATTTGAGCATGCAATCTTTTCAATATCAATTAATAAGTTTATACTTGACAAGATATTCATTCCAAAATCATTGATGACATCCGCATCAGTCAGTAAGAAAGAGTTCTGCTTCACATAATACACCAAAGACGTAACAATATCAAAAAAGTCTACATGTTTTTTGATTTCAACTAAAGTGTTTAAAGTTGTTAATGGTAAATTCAGACTAAACTTTGAATCAGGATATCTATTGTGAAGAGCATATTTAGCAAGTCTATAGGCAAGAAACACATTATCAAATTGATCATCCTTAATGCATTTTCTTACTACATCTAATGATTCATTAAAATTGAATTTAGTTAACATTTTAACCTTTCTAGTTCAGCACGTCCCTCGTCAATGACTATCTTCAATGACTTGTATAAATTGCAGACTTCTGCATACTGTACAACATAGTCTGTATTATTTGTGATGGTACTCAATCTTTTCATAGCACTAGCACAAGAACTTTTAGTATTATTAATTAACAACCGTAATTGAATTTGTTTCGCCATGTTTGACATAATACATCCTTTCTTTTAGTCAATTAAAATTTCGAAGTATATGTTCTTGTATTTTTATAGATCAGATCATTATAAATACGGAAGGTAATAAAATGAAACACTTCGCAAAGATTCAAACAGAATTTTTAAAACTATGTGATGATTTAAGTGGTGAAGTGCATAAAGAACACGAGAAAAGAATTAAACTCAAAGAATTACCAAAAGAATGTGAAGATATTAAACCTATCCTTATTAAACAAGGAATTATAAAAGAAGTTAAAAACGGTGATGATGTAATTAGTTATGTGCGTATTAGATTAAAGCAAGAACCTGAAAAAGATCCTGAATACAGTTTAGGCGTCAAACATTTTCCTCTACATCAAGAAGCTGAAACTGAAATCTCAAAAGACATATTTGATGCCTTTTATCCTGATAACTTACTCAAGCCGCAAGTTAAACACAGATATACACTAGATAATGGCTGGGAAGTTGACAAAATTGATGACGGCAGTTTTGTAGCAGAATATGAACATGACAAGAGTCAATCTCCTATCAATATTCCAAAACACTGGATCGTTAAAGAAGAATAACCAAAGGGTCTTATGGAATTGACAGAACGAGAAACTCTTATCAAAGTTGAACAACAATTACAAGACTCTGTAAAAAATCAAGCTACAATACTTAGTGATATAAAAGAATTTTTCAATCGTATTGAAACAGAATCCAAATTCATTGCAAGTACTAATGCTGAACTTAAATCCTACAAAGAAGCATCAGCAATACGCTGGACTGAACTTGAGAAGAAACTAACAAATCTACAAAAAATATATGATGATAATGCAACAGCTATTGACAAATTATTTGACATAACTAGTAAGGGAAAAGAAGAAAGAATTGATGCAATTAACAAGGAACAACAAGAAAGAATTGACGCAATCAACAAAGAACGACAAGAAAGAAAAGAAACACTTAACGTTGAACGTCAAGAAAGAATTGAAGCAGACAATGAAGAATCAAAAAGTAGAGAACTATTCCAAGAAACCATTACTGCAAGCTTCAGGACAACCAAAGTAATATGCGGCGTAATTGCCATAATATTAACTATTGTTATAGCTACAATTGAACTTGCAAGGAAGTAACATGAACATTGCAATCATCGAAGATGATGCAACATTTCGAAGCTTATTACAGGTCATGTTAGATGATCCAAAATGGCATGTCAATCTTTTTGAAGATGCTACTGATTTTGGAAAAGCCGATGCAACGCAGTTTGATGTGATCATATCTGACTATAATCTGCCAACTATGAATGGTAGAGACTTACTAAATGCAGTTTATTCAAAAACATCAGCTGAATTATTCTTAATGAGTGCTGATAGTACAATATTTTCTGGACAAGATGTCAACTCGCAACACATCACAGGCTTCATTGACAAAGGTAAACCGAACTCAATAATTGAGCAACTTAAATACGTCGATGCAAAAATTCGAATTAACAAAAACATTGAATTTGAAAAAGACAGATTTGACTCTCTCTCAAATGATAACAGCTATTCACTTGAAGTTAAGCATGATGTCATGATCGTCGGCATCTCGTCAATTTTAACTCTACTTGACAAAGAAAATATCCTACAAGAAGCAAAAAAACACAACTACAAAGGTATTGTCTTTTTTCCAAGTAAACATTCAGTACCAAGTATATTCCTCGGTGAAATAGTATTCTTTTATAAAAAATTCAAATCAAACAACGGCCGGCTTGTGTTCTGGAATCCTACAAAAAGTAAAGATATTGTGAGTCAACTAAAAGCTTGTAATCTAGACAAACTATTCTTGATTTTTGAAGATGTTGAAGAAGCTATCACCTATCTATTAAACAATGAAGTGACTAAAAATCAATCCTGCATGACCTAATTATTCATCTATCTCGTCAATTACCTGCTCAACTTCAATTCTATCTAATTCATGCATGATGTCATCAATAACTTTTGCTTTCTGCACCATGACAACTTTTCCAAAAAGAATACGAGTACCTATAGACAACCCAACTATTAAAATAGAACAAATTACCCAAGACAACATTTTCCATCCATAAATCGACAACAAAACAACTGAAAGCAAAGAATTAACTGCTGTAAAAAAAACTATAAATCTAAACAATCTTTCAATTACAAATTGAGCATATTCAAACATACTTACAATCAAACTAAGAGCATCTTCTTTTTTTATCGTAATCATAATATTAGCAGCTCCTTTCATACAAGCTCAAATATTATGCAGGGGATAAAAAGACTTAAATCTTCACAATATTATTGAAGAGGAAATTGACATTATCAATTGTTGTATCCATATGAAAATGACCACAAAACCATTGCTTAAATTCAATATTCTCCAACACATAATCAAGAAACTTACAAGTAGGATCATTCATCCTCTCTCTTAAATCCACAAACAATTTAGGCACTATCTTATCTATATACTTGGTCGGCGCTGTATGTGTTACAATATAGTCAACTTTATTATTAAATTTCTGTAATTGATCAATCGCTGCATTCATCTCTGCAAAAGTTGCAATCTCCTCCGGCCACCAGCTTATTCCTAAAGCTCTATCAGCTTTATCCATACTTTCAGCTCCACCAAAAGCAAAAATCCTCTTATCTTCTATAGTATAGATCTGACCTCGCTTCAAATGATACACTTTGTCATTAATCTGACCTACTGTCCCTCCAAATTTTCTAATCTGCTTCAAATTTTGTAACATGACATGGTTTTCGTGATTGCCGTCTACAACAAGTGTTGTGAATTTCCTGTTTTGTAGCCATTTTAACCAATACAACTCATCTGCTTTCGGAGGATTGTTCCATAATAAACCAAAATCACCACAAATAATCAAATAATCATCCTGCGTCAATTTACGACTTTCAGGCCAATTCTTATAACTCAGCTTGTCAATGCTGAGATGTCCGTGGATGTCACCAGTTACAAAAATATTCATTAAAATAATCCAAACAACTTTTTTCTTTTCATTGTAAAATAACAATATGGTCCACTATTACAATATTTCAATGAACCCAATCCAACGAATTCATACCATACATTAAAATCTTGTTCAAATACTGTCTCACCTTTAGAAGTAAGTATCGCATTGAAAAAATCACCTACTGTTATTATTGTAAATTGATCATACTTAAGAGTACTTTCTCTCACACTGTGATAACCCATAGAATTGTTATATTCAAATCGAATCTGAACTAATTTGTTCCTAAAATACTTAAACATTCTATTCAATCTACCTTGTGTACATAAGTCATTATGATCCACAAATTTACCTTCAACATCAATATCAAAAATATTGTCAAAATTAGTCATCTTAGCACTTCGTATGATCAAACAAAAATCTCTTACTCGTTTCTTTCATATCTCCAGTGTACTTAAAATAATCAAAATGAAACTGCTCTGTTTTGTGACAATTGCCACATTTGAAAATGTATGACTCTTTTGGTTTATCTACGAAAACTTTAACATGAGGAACCTTCTTATCAATAGTAAATTCTTGATCCATAAAATACTCCCTTTTAAGATTATTCATTGTTTTAATCAGATTAGATATTGTAGCTTAACAATTATTATTGAAAACTGATATCTTACATATATTAATTTTAATTAGATAATAGACCTATTTCTATGAAACATTTAACCAAGATACAATTAGAATTCGTTAAATATGCTGCCAATTGGGATGAACTATCATATGAACTGCAAAAAAGCTACTTACAAAGACATCCAAAAAGCAGAAGAAGATTAACAGCAAAGCCTGAAGTTGAATCTTCTAAAGTTGACAAAATCATAAATCAACTAAAAAGCAATAAATCACAAGTAAGACAAATAGCATTTTTAGAAGGTCTTTGCGGTAATGTAGTAACTAGTCTAATCAAACTATTACCAGGCTCTAAACCTTATGGTGTTATTGCCTATACTGAAGATGGAAAAAAACATTTAATACATGCAGTCACAAAATATAAAAATAAATTCATTGATGCACGAGGAGAGTTAGATCTTTCTCATTGGCAAAAAGCTAAATATGATGCAAGTTCTAACAAACTTCCAAAAATTAAAAAATTGTTTGTTCTACCTGTCAGAAAGAAAAAATTAAATGATTCAGATTGGGGTTCAGGTCTTTATTATTCTATCAACGGCGTAATAGGTGCTGCAGATGCACAATTTGATCATGAAGTTCATGGTTATATTAAAGAAACATTAAAACAAAAAACTTAACCATCTACGTGTTTTACACTGATTACATATTTACAAACCTTTCATTTAGTTTGATAAACCAACTATATTGGTAATATCAACTAAATAGGAGTCAACTTTCAAATGCTTCAGCTTTCCTTATCCTGTAGCAGACGCAGCTTTACCACGGCAGCCGTGGCCGGCTCGTCCTATGAGGTCTTTATTATGAAAAATAATGAAGATTCAACAGGACATAAAGGAGCCTTGAAGCTTTAAAATAAATCACAAAAAGATTTAAAATAAAAGCTTCAAGGCCACAAACCTTGGAGCTTTTTTTTTCTATTTACTTTGTTCTTTGAAATATCTAAATGATCGCAGGGTAGATCAGCCCGGTAGATCCGGCGGCTCATAACCGTTCGTGCCGTGGGTTCAAATCCCACCCCTGCTACCAAAAACGTTGCGCCCATAGCAAAGTTGATAATGCAACGGTCTGCAAAACCGTCATCGTCAGTTTGAGTCTGACTGGGCGCTCCATATCTGTCTTGAATGAAAAATAAATAGGAGAACTAGCCTAATTTGGTAAGGCATCTGATTCGAGATCAGACAGGAGTAATCCCTTGGTGGTTCAAGTCCGCCGTTCTCCGAGAAAATTATGAAGAAACCAAAAATAAGAATTCCTCTACCAAAGAAACTTGAAAAAACTTTCAAGTCAAAAAAGACATACAACAGGAATTCTTTAAAGAAAGAATTGAAAAGAAGTTAATGGCTTCGGAGGGTTAGCTCAATAGCAGTCTTGAACTGTCACTTATCAGTTCAAATTCGATTGAGTACTTTAAAAATTCAGATGAAAATTAAAGGAACATTATGAATAATAATGAACAATGGCAACACAATGAAGAATTATTGAAATCATGCATAAAAGATTCATCAACTTATGCACAAATTTTAAGGAAAATTGGAATTCGAGATTCAGGTTGTAATTATAGAAGTTTACGCCGAGCACTTAAACGATTTAAAATTGAATTTTCACCTAATAATATTTATCGACAATCAAGTAAGAAAATAGAGTTATCAGAAATACTTGTTGAACATTCAACATACACAAATACAAAGAAATTAAAGAGACGATTAATTAAAGAAGGACATCTTGAGGAAAAATGTTACAATTGTAATTTAAGAGAGTGGCTGTCAAAGTCAATTCCATTACAATTAGAACACAAAAACGGAAGAAGAACAGATTGTCGACCTGAAAATTTAACTTTACTTTGTCCAAATTGTCATGCGCAAACAGAAACTTATTGTGGAAAAAATAAAGGAAAATACAAAGAAGCATCTGAAATCAAAGAAAAAGTCATGATGCAAAGAATAAATGCTAAAATCGAAGATATAAAAGATATTCAAATAATTAATGATGAAGTTATTGACAACTTAAGTTTGAAATGGGGAACAGGAACAAGAGCTGTAAAAAGATTTTTAGAAAAACATAAATCTGTATTAATGGAGGCGTGGCAGAGAGGTTTATAGCGGCGGCCTTGAAAGCCGTTGTTCTCTGACTGAGAACCGTGGGTTCAAATCCTACCGCCTCCGCCAATTTAAATGGAGGTTATCATGGGTTGGAATCAATTTGTTGTAATTTGCGCAGCAATAACAATTTTTGTTATTCTATTAAATTGGGCAGGATTAAAATTTCAACTACTACCACCAAAAGTATTTGAAATTGTTGTCACTATCACTACAGCAATTACAGCAATTGGACTTGCTCTCAAATGGTTTAAATGGTAATTACGGTGGCCGTAGCTCAGTCTGGTCTAGAGTGTTGGATTGTGGATCCAATGACGTCGGTTCAAATCCGATCGGTCACCCCAGATCTTTGAAATACAGACCTGTAGCCAAGCCCGGTTCATGGCACCTGCCCTACAAGCAGGAGATCATTGGTTCAAATCCAATCAGGTCTATAAAATTTTAGGCATGTCGTCCAACGGTGTAGGGCCTCGGTCTGATAAGCCGAAAATGACAGTTCAATTCTGTCCATGCCTATTTTGCTGGTATAGCTCAATTTGGCAGAGCATCTGCTTCGTAAGCAGAGGGTTAAAGGTTCAATTCCTTTTACCAGCTTAAAATTAAATTTAAAAAAGAGTATAGTATAAATGGATCTTAGAAAATTTGCCCGAGTCTCATAGCGGTCGAGTGAACTAGATTTGTAATCTAGCGAGTGTTACAACTCCACGTGAGTTCGAATCTCACCTCGGGCTTGTCTATAATGATGCTCCCATTGTCTAGTGGTTTCGGACACATGGCTTTCAACCATGGTACAGCAGTTCAATTCTGCTTGGAAGCAAATCA
>ERZ724518.4-NODE-4-length-66479-cov-7.479014_pt1 | contig 66479 bp, 140 predicted proteins | sample MGYA00376051_ERZ724518 | MGnify/ENA primary metagenome ERZ724518 (study PRJEB28724, sample SAMN07190885) | wastewater metagenome | isolation source: influent of sewage treatment plant in Hong Hong | place: Hong Kong | collected 2016-03-17 ... | reverse complement strand
TTAAATAGCAAGGATGCTTGTAGATGTCCGTTATTGTTTAAGAAGGGTATTTATAAGATTATTAATATTGTCAATGATAAATATTATGTAGGATCTACAACGAGAACTTTTTTAAAACGTTTTAATAATCATAAACGATCTTTACGAAATAATCATCATTGTTGTTCTAAATTGTTATTTTCATATAACAAATATGGTGAAGATAAATTTGTTTGTTCAATTGTAAAAATAATTGAAGATGATAATTTAGTACCAATTGAAGAACAAAAAATGTTAACTGAAGCCATTAACAAAGGACTAAATCTAAATACAAGTATTGATGTTTTTTCATTTATGCGGGGCCGAAAACATACTCCTGAAACTATTGAAAAAATAATTAAAGGTGTAAGATTACATAGTAAAGAAATTGGTGAAGCAACAAGGAAAAGACAGCTTGGGACGAAACATTCTTTTGAAACAATTGAAAAAATGAAAATATCAGCAAAAACACGAGATGATAGTAAAAGATTAGCTGTACTATCAAGTAAAGAATTTAGTAAAAAACAATCATTGTTACATAGGGGTAAACGATCGAAAGAATTCTGTGAAATTATGAAAAAAGCTTTAAACAAGCCAGAACATAAACTTCGAATGTCAATAGTCAACACAGGAAAAGTAAGAACTGAAAATGCTAGAAATAACTATTCACTTATGAAACTTAAAAGAAAAATTACATTTAAGAAAGGCAGCATAATTGAACAAGCAATAAGTTTGAGACATTTTGCCAAAAAATATAATTTAGTTCATCAACGGCTGTCTATGCTTGTCAATGGAAAGCTTACTGAATATGATGGTTGGGCGGTAGTGAAATGAAGAACGATAAAGTAACATCTGACTGTATTGATATCATTGCATCAATGCCATTGAAATTTAGACTCAGATACAACAATAAGAATTTGACAATCAAACAGAAACGCGTTATTCGACAAGCTTTTAACAAAATACAACCTGCACTTATTTCTAAAATAGGTGAAGAATTTCATAATTTGATGTGTTATGGCACGAAAATTAGTAGAAAATAGAATTATTGGTCAACCAAAAACAGTTGGTGAATTACGACGTCTTCTAATTGGGTATGAGGATGATCTATATTTGAGTGGACCAAAGTCTAAGAAGACAAAAGTTAAAATTTGTAGAGAAAAAGACAGTCCATATTACATGGTTATCGGAAAATGAAAGTCAACAGAATGAACTCATTTTGGTTGTCTAAATACAGTTTGATCATACCAACAATTCTAGCATACTCATTATTGGTATTTGTTTTTATTTGCTTATTACCGGTATACATATTGCTTTGGTTCATAATTGCAGTTGGGGCATCTATTATAGATAAACGTCTATCATTATGTTGTAATTTCTGGAAATTTGTATTCTTTTTAGAATTTATACCAGATTTATGAATTAAACTTACTTAAAAGGAGTATCATATGTCAAATGATCAGGTAATTCAAAAACAAACAGATAATTTTGTAAAGTCAAATCAGCTATTCACATCAATTGACGTTTCAAATACAATTAAAAGAAGTGGTACTTGGATAAAGCACACAGAAGTTGCTGAATGGCTTCGGAACAATTTCAATGCACCAGATTACAACAAAGAACTTATTGATGTTGCAAACGGCAAACAAGCTTTTTTGTACTATCCAGATACGATTGATCCACTAAGTTATGTAAAAACAAATCAGCTTGCAATTACACCTCCTGAATTTGATGCTATGAAAAAGCAAAAGACCAGAAAAAAAATTGCAAGTTCATTAGTTGACATTCTAGACACTGAAAACATGCAAACTATTCTTGATAGGTCACAGCCTATTCAACCAGTAATTGATGATATGCTTTCACATTGGAGTTATGACCTCTTTACTCGAAAGCCAGGTAAAGCATATACAGATGACAATGTATTTGTCGGAACAGATTTAGATATGGCTTGCTTTCTTTTTGCATTAGCAGATAGAGGTGCTGTCATAAATATTCCAAAATATGAGGGTAGACGACCCACACAAAAGACTGCAGGTGAGGTTATTGTATCTAAAGATAATCGTCATGGAAAGTTGCTTGGAATATCTGCTAATAAGGAAAACTTTTCATTCTCTGTACGAATCAATGACATGAACATAATGACAACTGATACAGTTGGTAATTTTAGAAACTTTATGCTTGTTGATATGGATGGTAAATGGTATGACGGTTGGAAATGTCTTGAGTTTGTACCAGATGCCAAAGAGAATGACTTCATTCTAAAGAATGACCTACTTTCGGATAATTCCATTATATTCAAGAATTTCGTGCATCCGAATCGATGGACATCGTTCTATGGTCAATACTATTTTGTGACGAAAGCTCTTATTGACAGGTTGACTGAAGAAGCAAAATTCTTGAAAGATGCAGCTGTTGAGATGAGAAAGAAAGGTATTACAATTGGCGGTGGTCAAGGCGGTGAAAAGAAGGAATGGCCAAAGAAAACAGTTGTAGGTGATCAGAAGAGTATTAAGATCAATGCATTTGAAGCTGAGGTTGATTATCCTCAAATTGAAGGAGTTTATCCTTCTACTTATGAAACAATGCTGCCAGAGTACAAAGGTACAAGTGAATCTGAGTTGTTGAAAGAAGTTGAAGATAGAGCAAGAGCATTAACTTACAGCATTATCCCTAAATTGAGATTTGCTGCTAGGTCAACTGAATATGCATTTAATTTCAACAGTGATAATGGATTGAAGATGCCTGCATGGATACAGAATGCCAAATGGGATAGAAAATATGTCTTGGCTGGTAAGAAGAAGGTTTGGAATCGGTTGGTATTTTCAAGAGGTATTGCAATTCGCTATCGCAATTATGAAAAGAGCGAGATTGTTGCAAGCGAAGAATAAATGAAATGTGAATCAAATCTTAGGACCAAGTCATATTGAGTAGTGCATATGACTTTTGGAAGTAGTCAAACTCTAAAAGGAGCGTAGAATGAAAGTATTATACACAGTATGATGAAGGACAAAAATGAACTTGCTAAAAACTTTACTTCGGTTAATTAAGAGTATCCAAAATCCATTACTGAGATTAAAAAATTTCAACTTTCAAAATAGTGGACAGCTTGCAGACTTTCAAACAAAGCTGCTCCAAGACTACATTGAAGGAAAGCTGATAACTGATGAATCAATACAAAAGCTAGAACGGAATGCGTGGGTAAAAGCTGCAAGTGAAATTGCTCCAGGTAATCTAGTCATAAGACAATATTGTTTGATTGACATTCTTAAAAACAATCTTTGTCATGCAAAAAATATCTACAGGCTCCTAAATCGTTTGTCTTATGGTGGACAAATTTGGGCGGAAGGCTACAGTTATTGGATCTATACTTTAGATCTTTTACAACCATGGGTAATTAAATTTAATGGTGTCATTATTCAAGACATTATTGAAATGATTACTCAAATTCATAGAGGATTCTTGAATACAGCTTATTATAGGAATGGAGTATTATTTCCTGCACCATTTGGTGATGTTAGAGATCATCCATTAGTTAATCAACCTCTTATAAAACCTGTAATCGACGATTGTACTGTATCAATAGTAACACGAGTTAAATTAAGTAATGTTGATCCAAAAAATTCTGATGTAGTGTACAAAATAAAAGGTAAGCCGATAGGGTTAAATCATCATATTCAAAAAGATGATTCAAGGACATTAATCTTAAGTGGCAAACCAGATTTCAAGTTTTATGAGGGTATTGACAAAAAATATAATAGTAAAGAAGATGAATTGAAAGATTTGTTTGATATAAGACGTATAACTTCAATTTAAGGAGGTTTTATGGACAATTTGGGCGGTGTTATCATTTCAATTTTTGGTGTTTTCATGCTTTGTGCTATGATTGCTGCTGGCATGTGGGGTTGTCCAAAATATCAAGTCTATTCTCAAACGATGGCTGGTCAAGCAATTTTGGCACATGCGCAATCTAGTCGTGAAGTTGCAGTAGCTGAAGCAAAAGCAAAAATGGAATCTGCTGAATTACTTGCCAGAGCTGATACTATTAGAGCACATGGTGTTGCAAGATCAAATGAAATTATTGGAAAGTCTTTAAAAGAAAATGAAGCATATTTGCGCTGGTTATGGATTTCTGAAATGAAAGAAACTCAAAATCAAATTATTTATGTTCCTACTGAGACAAATTTGCCAATACTTGAAGCATCACGAAAAACAGGTAAATAAAGCAGTTTCTAAACAACAATGAACGTTTTAATAGTTGGCGGGTCATTTAACCCGCCTCACATCGGTCACATTTGGGCTGCTCAACAAGTTTTTGAATCACACAGTATGCATGAAGTGTGGTTTATGCCAAACTATTCATCAAAAAATTATAGTAGTAAAAGACTTGTTAATTCTGTACACAGATTAGCTATGTGCAAATTGTTAATAAAAGATTTTGCCAGTGATAGCAGTGATAGCTTTTACATAAAAGTTTCCAATATTGAACTTCAAAGACAATTCAAGTACACTTACCAAACAGTTGATTATCTTACAAAGAATTTTTCACATATCAATTTTAGTTGGGTTATTGGTTCTGATTGGGACATTACAAAATTCAAAAATCATACCCGAATTTTGGAAAAATGCAATGTCATCAATATAAGTCGGAATGGTTATTGTGATACAGACATAAAACAAAAGTTTGAATTCAAAATAAGTAGTACTGATATTAGGAACAGAATTAGATATAAACAAAAAATTACAGGTTTAGTTACTCCTTCTGTTGTAGATTACATTCACAAGCACAAATTGTACTTATAGTAAATCCATCATCAATTTCAATCAATAAATTCTTAGTATTTAAGGAGATTGAAATAGATGAATGAGAAGTTTACGTTAACTGTTCCAAAAACTACAACACGACGTATAATTTTTTGTCTTCCGGGCAATAACTTTTCAGGTAAATTTTTAGACAGTATCATTGAATTGACATCTTATTGTTTTCATAATAACATTCCCTTTAAATTTTCACGACAAGAATCATCTGTTGTCTATTATGTTAGGAACAAATGCTTAATCGGTGACGTATTACAAGGACCTGAGCAGAAACCATTTCAAGGAAAAGAAAATTACACTCATCTAATGTGGATTGATTCGGATGTAATTTTTGATCCAAAACAATTTGAGAGATTGTTAAACCACGACAAAGATATAGTTTCAGGCATTTATATGATGGAAGATTGTACGCACTTTGCTACTGTTAAAAAATGGGACACTGAATACTTTAGCAAGAACGGCTCATTCCAATTTATGACAGTTGATGATATGAGTAAAGAAAAAGAATTGTTTGATGTATCTTACACAGGTTTTGGCTTCATACTAATCAAACGTGGTGTTTTTGAATCAATGAATTATCCATGGTTTGAGCCATTGCCTCAGAAGATTGGAAAAGCAGTTGACTTTACTTCAGAAGATGTAGCTTTTTGCTTGAAGGCTCAAGAGAGAGGTTACAAGATTTGGATAGATCCTACAGTAAGAGTTGGGCATTTAAAGAGCATTACTTTATAAGTAGATCACTAATCGTCATTTGCAAAACTGACAAACATTCAGATTTAGTTATTGGTTTCTTAAGCGTGATATTACTGTATGAAACTACATTTGTTATGATTGCATGCTTTTTAGCATCATATGATTTGAATGGATATTTATCAAATCTACCAATTTTGATTACATCTTCTATTATAGAATAAATTTGTTGTGCTCGTTCTATTGGTACTGAAACTCTTTTAGTTGGTACATCAAATAATTCATTACAAAGCAGATTAGTTTTTTTAGCAAATTTTCTATAGCTTTTGTCAAGTTCTTTTTTTGTTGGACCAGATATTTCTATGCTTTTTGAAAAACCAAACATATTTGACTCCTTTCCAGTATTTTTTAAATCAAGTTTAAAGTCATAGATTTTATAAATCTTTGACTTTTAGCGTGATTAATTTATTATGATAAATCAACAAATCGCTAATGTTTTATATGACATAGCAAAAGTCAAAGAAAAGAATGGTGACAATAGATTCTCTGTCGGTGCTTACCGAAAAGCTGCCCATCAAATTGTTAATTCACCTATACCGATTGATCAATTAGATTATAAGAATCTCAAAGGTATTGGAGAAAAGATAGCCAAACATATAGAAGAATTTCTCACAACGGGCAAAGTTCAATTTATCGAAGATAACATTTCAAAACTAAACTCATCTCAAAAAATTGATGAATTACTAAGAATTGAAGGTATTGGTGAAAAAAAGGCATTGAAACTTTATGAAGAATTGCAAATTACTACTATTGAAGAATTAAAGAAAAGCATAGAAAGTGGAGACATTCTAAAAGTCTTCAAAGAGAAAACAGTTGAAAGCATTAAAAAAGGCATAGAATATCTTGACACAACCCGTGGTAGAATTCGATTAGATGAAGGTATTAACTTGGCAATACAAATCTATTCGTATATGAGACCATATGTTAATCGAATTGATGCATGTGGTTCAATTCGACGATCCAAAATAACTGTCGGTGATATTGACATAGCTGTTACAGCAAAAAATAGTCCTGCGGAAGTATTTGAAAAGTTTCAGACGATGCCAATTATCACAAAAGTAATAGATTCAGGAGACAAGAAAGTATCTGTATGGATCAGCGGTGTCCGTTGCGACTGTTATGTATTTGGAGAAGATCATTACGAAGCAGGTTTACAACATCTTACAGGTTCTGCGGATCACAATGCAAAATTACGAGCTGTAGCAAAAGCTAAAGGTTACAAACTTTCTCAATATGGCCTTGTAAAAGTCAAAGAAGATGAATCTGAAGAACGGATTGATAATGGTGAGGAAAAAGACATCTACAACAAATTAGGTTTTGAGTGGATTCCGCCGGAATTTAGAGAAGGCACAACTGAATTTGAAATTTATAGAACAGGTAATTTGTTACCTGTTCTTGTCAATGAGAAAGACATTGTAGCTGATTTTCATATTCACTCCAATTATTCTGATGGTAGCAATTCAATTGAAGATATTGTAAGGTATTCTATTGAAAAAGGTCTAAAGAAAATTGCTATCACTGATCACTCTCAGTCATTGAAAATTGCTAATGGGTTGTCAATTGAAAGATTACAACAACAATGGGCTGAAATTGATGAATTGAGAAAGAAGTATCCTCAAATAACTATCCTAAAAGGTAGTGAAGTTGACATTAAAAGTGATGATTCATTGGATTATCCTGATGAAGTTTTAAAACAATTTGATGTTGTTATTGCATCAATTCATACTCATACAACTCAAGATGTAACTGAAAAGTATTTGAATGTGATCAAATCTGGTAAAGCTCATATCTTAGGTCATCTAACTGGTCGGATGATAAATGAAAGACCCGGATATAAATTGAACGTTGAAGCAATTTTGCAAGCATGCAAGCAATACAATGTTGCAGTTGAATTTAATTGTCAACCAATGCGGTTGGATGTTGACGATGTTATAATGAAAAGGTGTAAGCAATTAGGTGTGAAAATTGCAATAGGTAGTGATGCCCACGCAAAAGAGCAGATTGTCTATGCTAAGACTTTTGGTGTATGGATAACTAAAAGAGCAATGTTGTCAAAGGATGATCTACTGTGAAAATTAACATTCCTGTGTTTAAGCGGCACAAAACTATTAATGCATTGTTTAAAGCTTTTGGAGAATTTGTGCCTGAAGGAATGTCAAAGGATGAATTTTTTAAGACCATTGAATGTCAAAAAATTTGGGGCTTTATAAGCAAAAATACTGTAATACATTTTTGGGCTGCAGAATCAGTTGACTTCGGTACAGTTTTACATTTTGTATCACATGAAATGGCACATGCTAATTCGGTGCACAAAATAAAGGACGAAGAAAATAGAGCTGAAGCGTTTGCAATGTTATGTATTATAGCGAATGACATGTCTAAAAGAATTTGTCACAAAGCTAAATAAAGGAACACAATCATGATACTTTGTCAAAAACAAAAATCAAAACAGTCTATTAGACAGACTGCAAAGCAAAAATTTCAAAAGGGCGACAAAGTTGAAATGACAAAGATAGGAATAAAAAGTGCTCCCTATTCTCATAATAGTGTTAGGTCATATACAGGAATAGTAGCTGGTTTTTCTAAAACTAGTACTGCTGTTGGAATTATTAGAGATAAATTGAAGTATATTGAAGTTTGGCACATGGATTGTTGGAAAAAGATCTAATTATGGGTCAAAGTTTATATGAAGATCTTGAGAGTCTTTTAACTGCTGCTGAAATTCGTGGCGTCATCGAGTTCAGTTCTGTAGCGGAGAATCCTGTAATCAAATTCTTTAGCGCAAATGCTGTACCAATTGTTGTTGTTGATCCTGATGGTTGGGAAGAATTTCTTAAAGAAATTTTAGAACAGTCTCAGAATGATACTGAGAAAGAATTAGTTAAACACCTTCTTCAATCATTTAAGAGTCACAAGAAAATACAATTTAAAGTACAGTCTGAACAATCAATTAATGATGAGCAAATAAATGAATTGAAGGATAAGCTTGAAAACACAAAGTCTGTTGAGGAATTTTTGAAACTCATTTAAGAGGACTTTATGAAACTATTTTTAGTATGTGCAATTTTAGTATTGTTTAGCTGTGGTGGTTCATCTGTTGAAGAAGCTGAAATTCATCAAAGTGGAAAAATAAGTATTGGTAATGGAATGTATTTAAAACGAATTGTGTTAAGTTACGGCACGTTGGGATTTGACAAAGTGTACATCGTCGTTGATGAAAATGACAAGATAGTTTCAGGTGCAAATGCAAATTATACTGCTGGTAAAACACAAGAAAGTACAACTTCAATTGTAGCGTCTCCAGCAGTGGCACGCTTGACAATTGACGAGCTTAGGAGAGAGTTTTTAACAGCGTTGAAGCAAATTGATTCCTTAGACAATCTTCAGAAGAAAAGTAATGTACATGACAGAAGACAAACCAATAAATTTCAGTAGTCTTTCCGAACGGAGATACAATGTCGTTTAAGTATGCTGCAACAAGAATCTCAGATTATGAATGGTTACTTGAACGAGGAGTATCTACTCCCATTCGTATTTTCATGAATCAAAAGCTTTATGATGCATCTGAAGAAGAAATGTGGCAGCAAGCGACGTGGGCGACAAGTATTCCTTCAGTAAAGGCAATTTTTGTAACACCTGATGGTCATGTTGGAAAAGGTGTACCTGTAGGAGTAGTCGTTGCAACTGAAGAATACATTGCACCCTGTGCTGCAGGGTATGACATAAATTGTTTCACAAAAGACACAAAAGTTGTATTGACTGACAATAGAAAGCTGTCTTTTGAAGAATTGATTAAAGAGCATAAAGAAGGAAAAGATAATTATTGCTTTTCATTAGATGAAGATGCAAATGTAGTTATCGCAAAAATTGAAAATCCCAGAAAAACAAATACTGTTGACAATTTAGTTAAGATAACACTTGATAACAACGAAGAAATCATTTGCACTTTGGACGAAATTTTTTATACTCGAGAAAATAAGGAAATATTAGCTAAAGATTTAGTTAAAGGTCAAAGCTTAATGCCGTTATACTTAGATTTAGCAGCAAATATTCCTATTGAGAAACGACCGCCTCGTAGTAAAAGACAACTTTTAAAAAAATACATTGTAGTTTACAATCCTTCAACAGATAATTATGTTTTTGCACATTATTTAGCTGATGAATATAATATTCAAAACAAAGTTTACCGAAAAAAACATAATATAAGACATCACAAAAATTTTAACAAACTAGACAATGATCCAACAAATATCAAAAGACTGCCATGGAAAAAACACTGGTCATTACATTCTAAATATGCAAAAAAGCGAGCAACTGCAGGAGAAATTGGATTTAAAAAAGCACACAAGTTACATGCTGAATTTTATTCAAAAATGGCATCTGAAAATATGACTAGACTACATCAACGACCAGGATTTACTAAAAAATGTATAGACCGGTTCATAAAAGCAAGAGACAAGTATATCAAAAGTGAAGCATTTTATTTAATGACAAGGAATGCTGGCAAACGAGGGAAAAAATATCTTATCAAATATAATACTAGTGATGAAGGAAAAAAGAATTCTTCTAAAGTTGCACACAGAAAATATCAATGCCTACTATGTCGTGATATTGTAGAAGGTGGGTTTGGCATTTTTAATCATTTTAAAAAGATTCATAATGGTAAGACATCAAAAGGTAATGTTAAACGATTACAAAATCATAAAGTCATTAATGTCGAATTTTTACATCAAAAACATACTGATGTATATTGTATGACTACAAAATATCATAATTTTGCTTTGGCTGCAGGCGTATTTGTTCATAACTGTGGCATGGCTTCATTGAAAACTAAACTTAATGCTGATCACATTAAATCGAGAGAAATTAGAAGAGCATGGATAGATGCTATTGAAGAAAGAATCTCTTTAGGGGCAGGCGTTCACCGAGTTCCTAAACAGATCAAAATTAATGAGAAAGCATTTAAAGAGATGTTACAGCATGGATTGTTAGCTGTTAAAAACATCTCTTCTAATTATGCTTACAAAGCATCAGTCAAAAGTAGTCTTGAAAGATTTGAGCGTACATATCACCAAGTCAATGAATATGTTCATTATGAAAAAGCATTTAATCGTTCTTCAGGACAGTTATCTAGCTTAGGTGGCGGTAATCACTTCATTGAGTTGCAACAGGATGAGAATAAAAATGTTTGGATCATGATTCATACTGGTTCAAGAGGTTACGGCCATCAAATTGCTACAGATTTCTTTAATGAAGGATTAGATTGGTGGAACTCTACTCAAGATAAGAAATTAAGTAAAGGTCAAAGAGAAATGATCAATTTTCCAATTGATTCTGATATTGGAAAACGTTATTTAAATGCAATGAATCAAGCAGCAAACTTTGCATTGGTTAACAGATTTCTGCTTGCTCAAGCAATAATTGAAGCAACTGAAGAAGTATTTCATGATTCGCCTGAAATCTATTATGAAATCAGTCATAATCTTGTTCAACCTGAGGGTGGTTTCTGGGTCCACAGAAAAGGTGCTACAAGAGCTTTATCGGCAGGCCATTATTTACTTAAAGGAACTCAATATGAGACCACAGGGCATCCCGTGTTGATTCCTGGTAGTATGGGAACAGCTTCAGCTATTTTGCAACCTACAAATAGTCAAAAATCTTTCTACAGTATTAATCATGGTTGTGGCAGAGCACTTGGTAGAAAAGACGCTAAAAGAAGATCAATGGGTTCTAAAGAAGAAAAAGACAAGCTTTTAGCTGAAGGTAAGTATTTATTGCCTGATCAAAAAGCACTAAATAAAGAAATGGATGATTTGGATATCATTTACAATACAAGAGACGTTCCTATTGATGAATGTTTACACTGCTACAAAGACATTGATGAAGTTCTTGACACTGTTGAGGGTGCAGACTTAGCTAAAGTGAAGGTTAAGTTATATCCCAGAGCTGTGATAAAAGGGAATGACTAAAAATGATTGTAGCATCTGCAATGCATACTATTAAGCATGAACAATTGCATAACGAAGATTTATAGTGATTTGAGTTTCATGTCAGACCTTCTTATTTCCTAATCATTTTTCATCTCTAAAAATTGTAAAATAGTTCTCTAATTGTGTCTACTAAAAACACATTAAGGGAATTTCGTGTTATTGGAGGGTTCTATGTCACTTACACTTGAAACTAAACTCATAAAACAAGATCACCGCAATCATATTGAATTTGTTCTTAGTGACGGTGATGACCACTGGTCAACAGATTTCTGCGTTGATGACTTACCAACTGATGAAAGACGAGAATGGTTGAGACAAGTTCTTGAAAAGATTATGAAAACAATGATTGAACGAGCTGAAGTCAAAACTAAAGTACAAGTCTATAAGCGAGCTAAAGAATTTATGGAGTTCATTGGATTAAGATAAAATCACTGAAAGGAAACATTATGAAAGTAACAACCTTAATTGAAAATGAGTGGTTGGAACTAAAGAAAATGGTAGATGTAGAACAGGGTGTAAGTGGTTATATCTATTCACATGAAAAGCGCTGTGAAGGAAAAATTGTAACAATTCTTCCTTATCGTTTCATTGACGGCAAACTTGAATATTTGCTGCGTTGTGAAGTTACACCGTGTTGGACAATGAAACCAGTTATTAGTTCAATTACTGGTGGTTATAATGGAATAGGTATTGAGGAAACAGTAGTTGAAGAAATTCATGAGGAAGCAGGTTACAAAGTTTCAATCGATGATCTTATTGATCTTGGTGAAATGTATGGAACTAAAAGCTCGGATACAGTCTATTCATTATATTCTGTTAATTTAACAGGTAAAAAGAATTATGAAGCAGTTGGTGATGGAAGTGAACTTGAGAAAAAAGCTCATTGTTTTTGGACTAAAGATTTATCAAATGTAAAGGATCCTTTTGTGTTTGCTTTGCATTATAAGTTGACTAAATCAATAATAGGTAAATAGATAATCAACAAATACAAAAGCTTTTAACTAATGATAAACAATTTCTTAACATATGTCAATGATATTCGTATTACATTTACTGGTGGATGGGCAATAGGTGCTATATGCTTCATAACCTCAGGAATACTTTCAGGCATTTATTTCATAGTAAAATGGCTTGTTAAATAGCAGACTTGACATGGAATTAAATGAAGCATTATATATTGTAGAAAGTTCCTTGCCAAAAAAATACCCATGTCTTCTTTGGGATGCATGGGAAATTGTAAAAAAGAAAGCACTACTTGAAGAATCATCTGGAATTGCAAAGCAATGTCCTTTTATCAAGCATGCTACACCTCTCAAGGATGGACGAGATGCAGAAATACAGCACACTTCAAGATGCAATTGCCTTAGCTGAGTTTGCCCACAGAAATCAATTTGATAAAGCAGGTATGCCATTTATTGATCATCCAAAGCGAGTATTGGCAAGTGTTCAAGCTCAAGGCGCACAACCCTTCATTCAAATGTCAGCGATATTGCATGACGTCGTTGAAGATACACCATTCACAATTAAAATGTTAACTGATTTAGGGTTCGCTGAGTCAGTTTGCAAAGTTGTAGATTTGTTGACACGAAAACATGAAATTGCTGACACAGATTATTACCGGTGCATTGCACATGATCCTGCAGCTAAAATGATCAAATTAGCAGATATAAGAGACAACTTGACTGAATGGCGCTTAGTATATCTTAAAGAAGAAACACAGATTAGATTGAAAGAAAAATATGCACATGCGATAAAAACTATAGAAGATTTTAGTGGAGTTAATGGCTTCGCACATCTAAAGGACATCAAGTGATTGAAATTTATGTATCAACTGACATTGAAGCCGACGGTCCAATCCCGGGACAAAATTCAATGCTGAGCTTTGGTTCAGCTGTTTACAACAAAGATAAAGTACTTTTAAATGTATTTTCAGCAAATCTTGAAACCTTACCTGGTGCTGTTGCTGATCCTCGAACTATGGCATGGTGGAGTACACAACCGGAAGCATGGGCTGCTTGTAGAAAAGATTTGCAAGATCCTGAAGTTGCAATGAGGAATTATTTCAATTGGCTAATAAAACTTCCTGGTAAGCCTGTACTTGTAGGATATCCAGTATCTTATGATTTCTTGTTCATTTATTGGTACTTAATGAAATTCGTGGGTGAAAGTCCATTTTCTCATTCAGCATTAGACATCAAAACATATGCAATGGCAATGATGAAAACACATTATCGTGATAGTACAAAGAAAAATATGCCAAAGCGATGGTTTGATCAGGCACCTCATACTCATCAAGCTTTAGATGACGCAATTGGTCAAGGTTTACTTTTTTGTAATATGTTAGCGGAAAACACTAAAGGAGGTTCAAATGTCAATTAAAAGCATCAGCACAACTGCTATTATCATAGCAGTCATCTTTATAACTATTGTCTACTTTACAATGAGTTGGAGTACTAAAAACAGAGAAGTTGAATTGAGAAATGCCGCTACTGCACAACAATTAGCAAATAAAAACATCAAAGATAAAACATGGAAAACTGTTGCTGAAAAGGCACAAATCTCTGAAAAATATGCAAATGATTTTAGTAAGATTTATAATGACATAATGGATAAACGTTATTCTGGAAATAATGACAATCTTTTATTCAAGTGGATTCAAGAACATAATCCAACATTTTCTACTGAGTTGTACAAAGATTTGGCTGATGCAATTGAATCTAATCGAGCTGAATTTGCAAGAGTTCAGAATCGTTTGATTGATATTAAACGAGAACATGATAATTTGAGAATGAAAGTTCCGAGTAAATGGTTTGTTGGCACTGTGACTATACTTGAAATTCAAATTGTCACTTCTACAAAAACAGAGAAGATGTTTGAAACCGGTAAAGAAGATGATATTGACCTATTTAAGAAAAAATAATGTCTAATCGTGCGCTTAATGTTCGGTCATGGGTGCCAATGATGTATGTCACATTTTATGGCATGCTAAAAGAAGTAGCTATGAAGTATGGTTATGCCCTTGCTGTTCATGGTTCTATTACATATGATTTAGATATTATTGCAGTACCCTGGGTAGAAAAACCTGGAGACGTCATCGCAATGCTTCATGAATTTAGAAAAATTATTGGTGAAGTAGAACGTGAAGACGGCTTACCTTATGATTCTATTGGACAAAAACCTCATGGTCGTGTTGCTTATACTATGGGTATAGGCTGTGGTGGTTATCTTGATATTAGTGTGGTTCCAACAATAACTTCTCAGGAATCAGAATGCAAGTAATTTATGAGACCGTAGCAAAAATCACAAAAATTCCCAATATTGATACTGTTGAATTGTTCATTGATGGTCGATGGTGTATGTTTGGTCGGATATTCTTTTCTACTCTTCCACCAGGACAACCGTTGCCAGGACAAGTGTTTTGGTATCGTATAATTGAAAGAGATGATAAAACACGATACCAAGAATTTTCAGAATACAAATTGTTTGACCGAATTAAAGATAAGCTCAATTGTTCTTTCGGTAAACATACACCGAAGCTAAGATCAACTGGTATTATTGACAAAGTGACACAAGAACGATTTCTATTCTGTAAATTTTGTAACAAGAAATACAAAGCTTAGATGATTATTTGGTTAGCACTGTGCATCCCTATTTTAGCAGTAATAGTTTTGGGAATCTTCTTCACTAAGAAAGTAACGTTTCTTGAATATCTTCTAATTTTTGGTGTTCCTGCTCTTACAATTGTAATAGCAAAAGTATCAATTGAAAAATCTCAAGTAATTGACAAAGAATACTGGAACAGTTATGCAATGACGTCAAACTACTATGAAGAATGGGACGAATGGATAGATCGAACATGTTCAAGAGAAGATTGCTCAGGCTCAGGTGATGATAGAACATGTACAACAGAGTATTATGATTGTTCTTATAGAGACTATCATCCTCAAATATGGGAAGTTTGTGACAATTTAGGGCAACACTATAGCATAAATTCAAACTACTTTGAGTTCTTATGTAGAACTTGGAGTAACAAAGTTTTTAGAGATATGCATCGTGATTATTATCATATTGATGGCGATGCATATTTTACTAATTTTGACAATCAATTCGATCATTTGATACCAATATCAGCAGTTCATCATTATGAAAATAGAGTTCAAGCGTCACATTCAGTATTCAACTTCCAAGAAATTGACACAGCGACATTAAAAGCTTATAAGTTATTCGAATATCCATCCGAAAGCATTTTTGACTTCAATTCTATACTTGGTTATAATGATTCTAATGCTTCAATTAAGCTTCAGAAATGGAATGGTTGGCTTGGATACAGAAAACAAGTTCAAATGTTTATTTTAGTCTTTAATGATAAACCATATGATGCAGCCGTTGCACAAGAGATGTATTGGAAGGGTGGAAACAAGAACGAGTTTACACTGTGTATAGGGATAAAAAACAAAAAGATTAGGTGGACAAAAGTTATTTCATGGACTGAAGTTGAGGATTTGAAAATACGAGTAGCAAGAACTGTTAAAGAAATGGATTCACTTGACATGGTTAAGATAGTTGATTATATGGCCGGAGAAGTTGATAAAAATTTTAAGAGAAAACGGTTTAGAGATTTTAACTACTTAACTGTCGAGCCGTCAGGCGAAGCAGTTACCGTTACATTTATCCTTACTTTCCTAATAACAATGGCAGTATCTATTTATTCTGTTGCAAATGAATATGAGGTCAGGAATGAAAGCAAACGTTTTTATTGAAAAGAATGTTGATCTTTTGACTGATATAGTGAATGAATTAGTTGATCGTCATCATTTTAATATTAGTAAAGATGATGCGTTAGTTCTTTGTTCAGTTGCGATATATAAATTGGATGAAATTGACACATTGACGCAGTCGATTGAATCTATCAAGCAGTTCCTAAAAGATTTGTTTTATAAGACTTTACTTTTAGTCAGTATTTGAGTCCTGTAAAATTTAGCTTGTAATCAATAGAGAATAGTTAAGTAGGACAAAAAGGATTTGATGGAGGATTTATGAGCCGTACTTTTTCAAGCTTTAGTCTTTATGGTGTTGAAATAACAGATCGTGAAATGAAACTGATTTTGAGTTCTCACGGCATTGCTTTTGAAGAAACAATGTATGACGAAAGTATTGAGTCTGAGATCGAAGATGTCGTTGATAAAGTTGAAAGTGATGCATTTGATGAAATAGATGACGAAGATGAAGATGACGACGATGATACCATTACTGATGAATATGAAGATAATGAAAGTGATGCTTGTCAAAAGTTTGAAGAATTAGCTGATGAGCATGGTTTATTCTGTTATATTCTTGAAGATGAAAATCAGGTTTTTATAGGTCGAGAATGGTGTTCAATAGGTGATCATGAAACAGGACTTGAGTTCAAGAAATCTACTGAAGAAAAAATTGAAAAACTTTTAGGTAGAAAACAATCTTGCGAAACAATTGAGGAAGCAATTGACGAATGATCATAACTGAAGAAAAATTAAAGATTAAGAAATATAATCGACATCCGTCTTCAAATATTACTCATCAGTTTGCTGATTTTATATATCAGCGAGGATTTAATGACGAGACTGGCATCAAGTACTTCATTAATTTCATTCATTATCCAATGATTATGCTTAATTCAGCTGCTACAAAGGAATCTTGGACCGCTGAAATGACAGTTAATGAACCACATATGAAGTTTTGCATGTATGATCTTGATAATAGAAGTATTGGACATGTTGAAAAGAAGATGAAAAGATTTTGGGAAGCAATGGGAAAACACTATTATGAAAAATTCTAAAGTTCAACGATTAGAATATGATGTTGATCAGCAAGCAGATGCCTATCATTGGTCTAAAAAGATGCAAAGTAAGGGCTACACAATTTTTGAGCAAAAAGACGATATTGAATGTGTGCTATATGCAGCTCAAGGCGGTATTGACATATTATTTGAATATCTTAACAATCTTGATGTTGAATATGACAAAAATAATTATGCTGAAGTAGATATAGATGAATTCTTTTGTGATGTACAAGATGATTTGGATGAGGAATAAACATGTTTCCAATCAGATTATCTAGTATTAAGATTGAAACTGATAATGGAATATCTACAATTACGTTTTTAGACCTACCATCAAATAACAGTTTTAATGTTTATTGTACAACATCTTCTGGATTGCAATTAATTAGAGAATTACCTAACATATTTATGACACAAGCAAGATCAGTTGTAGAATATGACAAATGGATGAGTGAATATCGATCACAATTAAGTAAGTATCTTTATGATGATGAATTGGCAGCAAAATTTGTTAAGAAGATTCAAGAATTAGTGAATTCAGTAGTTAAAATTGAACAAGTGAGTACATAATGGCTAAAAAATTATTCATCGTTGAGAGCCCAGGAAAAATCAAAACAATTCAAAAAGCTTTGGGGCCTGAATTCACAGTTGAGGCGAGTGTCGGGCACTGCTACCAAATTGATCCAACCAATACTGCTATTGATATCAAAAATAATTATGAACCGACTTATGTACCAATTCCAAAAAAGAAAGATGTAATTGCCAAACTTAAGAAACTATCTAAATCAGCTGATGAAGTATACATATGCACAGATGCTGATAGAGAAGGATCTGCTATCGGGATGCATCTTGTGAAATTTGCGATAGATAAGAAATGCAAAATATGGCGAGTTAAATTCCAAGAAATTACAAAGACTGCAATATTGGCGGCTTTAAAACATCCTGGTACAATGGAAGATGATATACATCTATATAATTCACAACAGGCTCGTTCCGTGGTTGATCGACTTGTTGGCTTTGGTGTTTCGCCGGTATTATGGAAAGCGGTTGCCAGTGGGACGTCAGCTGGTCGAGTACAATCTATAGGTTTAATGTTTATTTCTGAACGTCAAAAAGAAATTGATGCATTCAAACCAGAAGAATATTGGTCAATCAATGGTGAATTCAATGTCAAAGACAAAAAAATAGCTTGTGAATACAAACCCAAAGAAAAACTAACAAATGAGACGCAAACCAAAGATATAGTCACGGCTATTAAAGATGTGAAAACTTGGACAGTAACTGATGTTAAGAAACAACGAAAAAGCAAGTCACCTGACGCATTATTCATTACGTCATCACTCCAACAATTTGCTTCAAATCAATTTGGCTGGGATGGTAAACGAACAATGTCAATTGCGCAAAGTCTCTATGAAGGTCATTCAATAAAAGGCAATGATCCAACAGGACTAATCACCTATCATAGAACTGATAGCACAAACATAAGCACTGAGGCAGCCACTGCTGTTCGTGATCTAATCAAACAAGCTTACGGTAAAAAGTACTTGCCTGAATCAGTAATTGTGTACAAGACTAAAGATTCATCTGCACAAGAAGCTCACGAAGGTATTCGGCCTGCACATTTGGAATATTCACTAAAAGATGTTGAAGATAGTATACCTGAAGATCAGTTTAAATTGTATGAAGCTATTTATAAGAAATTTGTTTCTTGTCAAATGGCGGATGCATTGTTTGATGTTACGAAGATTGTAATTGAGTCAAAAGATCAAAAACATCAATTTAATGCTAATGGACAAACTCAAATGTTTGACGGATATTTAAAAGTATGGACATATGCCACATCTAAAGAACTTATTTTACCAGACATTGATGTTGATGATGATGCAAAATTGACAGACGTGAAACCTCTACAGCACTTTACAAAACCGCCTGCTACATATAATACAGCATCATTGATTGACATTTTGAAGAAAAAAGGTATCGGTAGACCATCTACATATGCTACAATTATTGACACATTGATAAGACGAGAGTATATTATAAAAGAGGGAAAGTCATTTTTACCTACTGAATTGGGTAAGAAAGTAAGTGACTTTTTGCAAAAGAATTTTCCTGAGTTGATGAATGACAATTATACAGCTAGAATTGAAACTGAACTTGATGAAATAGCTGAAGCAAACAAGGTTTGGTACAAAGTTGTAGACGGATTTTATAAAGAACTCAAGAAAAGATTAGATGCAACTGGAGGCATGAAAAGAGAAAAAGAGATGACTCAGCACAAATGTACTGTTTGTGATAAAAATTATTTGGTAAAACGTTTTGGAAAATATGGTTCATTTTATGGTTGTGACGGATATAGCAAAAAAGGTGATGACCATTGTGACGCCATATTTAAGATAGCAGCTGATGGAACACCGATTGCAAAAGAGAAAAAAGTTACTGAATATGCCGATGGTGTGAAATGTGATAAGTGTGGATCAAAAATGGCAATAAGAACATCAAGTAGAACTGGCAAACAGTTTTTAGGATGTTCGTCATTCCCTAAATGTAAGAGAATGATGAATATGGAAGGTGAACCGATGGAATTTAATAAGTTTAAGAAGTATAAAGGCAAGGGTAAAGGCAAGAAGAAAAAAGACACTGAAGAATCTGACGACTAAATGTTTCGACGTATAGAACTAATTGAAGATGCGGTTCATCCTTCAAAAGATTTTAAACATGGATTATGTGGATTAAGTCTTAATCCGAATGGATTATTGATAACTGATGCATGGATAGACATTCCTCAAGTACCAAAACATTTAAATAAAAATTGTAGATTCTATTTTACAGAAGCAGGTTGGAAAAAATTTGGTAGTAAGACTGTCGAAGCTTGTAAGAAAGCTAAGCAAAGATTTCATATTATCACTATTAAAGAGAAATCAGTAGACATTTTCTATATAGATAAACATCAAGTGGCTGTGAGACCAAAGAAAAAGATATCAATTAACTGAAAGAGTGTAAATTGAGTTGGCTTGTCTTAGTTACAGTACTTGTGTTTCAACTTTTTACTTTTGTAGTGACGGAATCAAAGTCCGCTAGTTTCCTTATTTTGAGAATTACTATTTATTTGATCATTGACCTGTGTGTTGCTGTTGTGATAGTGCGAGCTAAGAGTGCAAAACAAAGAAAGTCATTTGAGAGGCATAAAATAGTATCTTGAGGAATAGAAAATGTTAAACATTATCCATCGCGAAGGTTTATATTCATTCAAAACAGACAATTTAGACTATAATGCCGGTATGGTTGCTACATTTATTGGTAATCGACAAGTTGGAATCTGCAATGATAAGACAGTTCCAGTTGGCTTTTTTGTACATGATTCTTGTCGCGAGTCAATAGTTTTTGATGCAACAATTGAAAAAGCTTCTACAGGAGTCATTGCTGTAGGTCATGGAGAATTTCAAACTGACATTTTTGAGAAAAGTGAATACAAGCATAATGATTTTTTATATTGCAGTTGTAATGGCAAAATAACTAATGAGACAAAATATCGAGGAAACTTTGTCCTTGGTATAGTGAATTCAGTGACTGAAAAAGAAATTGGTTTTATTACTTGTTTTACAAGATATGTTGAATTGCGTGCTCCTTGTGAATGACTATGAATGATTTAGAAGAACTTTTGAAAAGTGGCAAACCGATGGATCCTGAAAAAGTAAAAGCATTTAGTGATGCTATGTCCGATGCGGCATATGAAGCATTAAGTCCTAAAGCAGCATTGGCAAAAGAATGTAAATGGTGCGGATCAAAAGATATGAGACCGTTACAATCAAATGGAATTATAGGACCTGGTTATACTGTATTTTCATGGGTTTGTAATTCTTGTGGAAGAGTGACATGATTGGACCATTTGAAAATCAATATAGGTTCTTGTCGAATTTCTCTCTGTCGGAAATTCATTATGATGGAATTTTCTATTCTACTGTAGAACATGCGTTTCAAGCTGCTAAATCTATGAAGTATGAAGAGAAGATTTGTGTAGCAAAATTAGCTACACCAGGTGAAGCAAAAAAGTATGGTAAAAAAGTACAATTAAGACCTGATTGGAATGAAGTTAAAGTCTACATTATGTGGGATTTGGTTAAAAAGAAATTTGAATGTGAAAAGTTAAGACAAATGTTACTTGACACAGGTGATGAAGAATTAGTTGAAGTTAATTCATGGAATGATTGTTTTTGGGGAGTTTGTGAAGGTAAAGGTGAAAACTATCTTGGTCGAATTCTTATGCATATAAGACGAGAGATAAAATCTGGGTCACATTTTGAATTTTCAGGATTACAACCACTACTACCAATAAAATGAAAAGATCTATTGTTTTAGTGCTAAAAGACGGCACAACAAAAGAATTAGTCCTTTCCAAAGCAACCGCTATTAAGGCTCCGACTGGAAGATTGAATCTTGATGAATTACCTGATGGTACATGGCGACTTCTTTGGAATGAAGACTTACTAAAAGATTTCTCACAATTAGAACGAATAGATATTAAACTAGAAGATTAAGGATAGATTATGAACATTAGAAGTCATGGCGGAGCTGACCACTCAATGCATATAGCATTCGATACGCAAGAAGAATTAGAAAGTTTTCGAGCGGCACTGACATCGCATCAGTGGGTTCGTTGGGATAATGATGAAAAGAGATTAATTAGTGTTCCTGCACATGAGAATCCGCCGTTAACAAAAGACATTGCAATTCAAGAAACATTTTTTAGTTGGCAAGAAGGACCTGTTGTATTGCAAGCTAATTATAAGGATAGATCAAATAATGAGCACGATGATCCTGCTTATTATGTTCAACATATTGCAGGTTACAGCGGTGATTATGTGTTAAAAGCTAAGAAAATGGAAGCTGCAGGTTTTAATGTGATTAGAAGTAAACGAGGTAAAGATGGTTGTGTCTGGGAAATGTGGTATTTGCCTGGCGCTTGGGCCGCAAAAGGTCCATTAAAAGGTTACAAATCAAAACAAGTACTTGATTGGTTATGTAATGAAATTAGACCCGGACAAATTTCAATTGAGGGTCAAATGTGGGGACTGTCAGTTGACTAAGGATTGATTATGAAAACACCTAAATGTCTGATAAAAAGAAAACTTAGAATTGATAGAGCAACTTATGCTGAAGAAATCTTTTTTGAAGAAGATGGCAAAGTTGTTATACAAGTGACTAAAGGTCCTCTTAAAGGATCTTGCATGAAATTTGAGTCTGAAGTCTTTAAGAAATTTTCTTTGTGGTTCTTGTATCAGACTGCATTAGAAGAAAAATGAAAATAGGTATTACAGAACGCGGTGATGCGGCATTGGATACTTCTTGGATTCCTTGGGTTCAAGATGGTAAACCTACAATATTGATATCAAAAGATCCGCAAAAATTATATGAAATTCTTAAAGAAAATGATCTTTTGGAAAACAAGAATTATATTGTCCATTGTACAATTACAGGAATGGCTGGGACAGTAATTGAACCAAATGTTCCAAATTGCAATTCTCTTCAAGGTTTTACTAAAATTGCGCTTAAAATTGGCAGTATGCGAACAGTTTTGAGAGTTGATCCAATAGTTCCTACCGAAAAAGGAACTGATACAGCTTTTAAAGTGATTAAAAGTGCTCAAGCACGAGCTCAGAGCAGAATTAGAATTAGTTTTCTTGACATGTACAATCATGTAAAAGAAAGATTTAAATTAGCTGATGTTCCTATCCCTTATGAATCATTTCATGCACCATTTGATATGAGAATAACATCTTTTAAAAAACTATTAAAATTATTTCCTCTTGACTTGACAAGATTAGAAGTTTGTGGAGAACCGGATTTTGAATGCACAGGCTGTGTTTCAATTAAAAGCAATGGAAATAGATTACAAACCGTCTGAAGGTGGATTCCAACGCAAATTTTGTTGTTGTATTGCTGAAAAGCACGAGCTATTAAAACAAAAAAAGAGATGTAATCATTATTGTCTTTATTGTTATTATGGAAAATACGAATAATATTTTGACTAAAATCTGTCCAAGCTGTAAAAAGACTTTTACCACAAGAAATAAACGAAAAGTATATTGTAATTCAGATTGTAAAATTCAATTTATGAAAACTGATGAATATAAACAAAGGTTATATGATATCAAAGTTGTGGCAATGAATAAACCTGGAACAAAAGAAAAACAAAGTAAAGCAATAAGTTCAGCTCTTCGTAGTCCTGAAATAAATAAAAAACTCAGAGAAGGCTGTAAAGTTGCTCAAAATCGTCCTGAAATTAAAGAAAAATTAAAATTGGCAAGAAAATTGTTTAACAGTAGTATTGAAGGACAAGAATTAAATAAAGAATATTCTGAAAGAATGAAAATTCTATGGAGCGATGATTCTTTTAGACAAAAACAACAAGAATCAATGAAAGTTGGATATCAAAATCCTGCTGCAATCAAAAATTTATCTAAAAACAAACTTGATTTTTGGGCAAATGTTGATAATACCGAAAAGATGTTTATTTCTAGATATAAGGATTATATGCTACCATCAGGGAAAATTGTTAAAATCCAAGGATATGAGGATAAAGCAATTACATTTTTATTAAACAAAAAATATAATGAATCAGATTTGATTATCAGTGATAAAGAGATATTTCAACATATAGGACCTGTTTATTATTTACATAATAATAAAAAGCACAGGTATATTCCTGACATATTTATTAAATCTGAAAACAAAATCATTGAAGTAAAGAGTCCCTGGTCATATAAGCTTCATTTTGAAATAAATCAAATTAAGAAAAATGCTTGTTTGGAATTAAATTTTAAGTTTGATTTCTTAGTTATTGATGCAAATTTGAAGACTTACACTTTTTTAAGTTAACAATGAAAAATTTAATTAGTCAAGATGGTTGTTGGAACTGCAAGTTCCACATAACTGAAAGAACTATTAGATCATTTTCCGAGTGGCCATATTGGTACTGTAATTTCAATAGTGATTGTCCTGTTAAATATATTGATTGGGAATTTAATGATGAAAATGGGTTTGACTTAATTAAGTATGATGATAAAGGACAAACAGTGTCAGGTGATGAATTACAATCAAATCGAATGCATGACTTGTATCTTTGGCAAAGAGATCATGAAGTTAAATCATATCAAAAATGTGACAGTTGGCAAAAATGCAAACCAAATTAAAGTTCACAAAATATGTAAGATTGTCTGATCCCTGTTTTAAGGTTGGTGATATTCTTTTGTTCAAAGATGGACACTGCGAATTAGTAGGTGATGTTAATGTATATTTAGGTTATTGCGATCATTGTCCAAAAGATGAGCACAAAATTGTTGCAGTGGCATCAATTTCTGACTATATTGACAAACTAAAAATTGCAAATAAAAAAATTCATTAAAGAAATCAAATGGATCTAGATCTCGAAAAAAGAGCTAAAGCATCATATTTGTGGCATGCTAAAGATGCTTACAAAGATTTGGGTGGACCTGATATAACTTTGTGGCAGATGTTACACTTTCTAGAGTGGTTATCAGTTATTATTGTGTCGCCTTTTTTAATTTTGTTTGTAGCTTATAATAGAAAACGTCATGCAATTAAACAATATGAATTTAGTAAAAGGAAATTATAATGGATAGACCTAAAGTTGGTATTGGAATAGTTATATTGAATGGTAATAAAGTATTACTTGGTAAGCGTAAAGGTGCTCATGGTGCAGGAGAATGGAGTTTGCCAGGTGGACATTTAGAAGCTAGAGAATCTTTTGAAGACTGTTGTAAGCGTGAAGTTTTAGAAGAAACAGGATTAGAAATCAAAAACAAAATTGAGCCAATTCCATACTTTTCAAATGATGTATTTGAAAAAGAAGATCTGCATTATGTTACATTATTTTTCCGAGCATTTGAAGTAGAAGACTTGAATAAACTTGAAAATAAAGAGCCGAACAAATGTGATGGTTGGCAATGGTTTAATTTGAATGAATTGCCAGAGAATATGTTTAAACCGGCTAAGAAGTTGTTTAAAGATTTAGTATTAGTGAATGAAATTGTGACAAGAAAGTTGACATGAAAGACTATTTTCAACGGCTGACGACAACTTTTTGTAATTTGAATATCGGCAATGACCAAGATAAAATGACACGAGAAACTGTTCGTATTAGGTCTGAGTTACAAGAAGATAAAAAGAAAGTTGACGAATTATTTAAGAGAACCTTGAAATCAACAAAAGACTGAAAATGAATGATTCACCTTCATCATTTCATGAAAGTTTAGCTGATTTTAACAAAAAGTTTGAATCAGTAAATCAAACAGTTATCACTAAAAAACAATTTGATGAAATTGTTAATCACATAATTAGCTTAGAAAATGAATTACCTATACGAATCTTTGCAAAAATTATAGGTCTTTATTTAGAACCAAATATTGGCAGAGTTGTTGAAGTTGACAATGAGAAATTTCTAGTTGCATTAACAGACACTCAAGTTACAATTGAACGTGCTGACTCACGCTATCCTGACTGTGCAAAAGTATTTATTCATGAAACAAAAGAAGATGCAATTACAGCTGCAGCACTTGATCCTGATGGTCATTTCATTGAAGAAGAGATTGAAGACGAAGAATCTGATAGTCCTCTATTTTAATAGTTCCTTTATACAATGCTAATAACTGAGAACGAATAATAACGTGGAGGAATTATGAATCATTTAGCAACTATTTTAGCTGAATTTAATAAATTAGCTCGACATTGGGATGATCTTACACTTGAAGAACAAAAAGGTTATTTAAGTCGACATCCATTAACTCGTAGAAAAATTACAGCAAAACCACCAATGAAGTCACCTGGTGGAATGGCAATATATGATCCACATCGAGGACATGCATCTCAGATTTTAAAAGCTTTACGAAATTCACTTGGTGTTGACGGTGCTCCTGTATGGCGCAAGTATTTGACAAAAAGAGAAGGCTCGTCAAATAAATATCACTATTTTGCTGTATTTCAAAGCGGCAAGGCTTTCATTGCTGCTAATGCATATGGAAGAATCGGTTATCCAGTAAAAGGTGTTGCAGTGGTTGGAGAAGGTTCATCAGCCAAGGAAGCAATTGACATTGCAAGCAAGAAGCTAGAGAAAAAGCAAGATAAACGAGGATATCAATTTACAAATCTTTAATTAGTTGCTTAAATGTTTGAAAAAGTAAATTGCTTTTGTAACCAAGTAAAATATAAGTTTGAAGAACTTATCGGGTATTTAATTATATGGATTTATTACATTCTTTTATTTCTTATTGTACCGGCAATACTAGCAGCTTTATTTATGTTTTATTACTTTTTCACTTTCAATTTAACTTTTTAGGAGGTCTCTTGTGATGTTCAAGTGCTACATTGGTAATGTTCCATTTCAATCAACCGAAGAAGGACTTAAAAATTTCTTTGAGCAAAATATAGAAAATGGAGCAGTAAAGTCATTAATTATCATCAAAGATCGTGAAACTGGTCGCCCAAGAGGCTTTGCATTTGTCGAATTTCAAACAAAAGAACAAATGGACAAAGCTATTGGCTTAAACGAAATGCAGTTTGAAGGCCGTCCATTACGTATTAGTCAAGCTCTTGAAAAAGATAAACGGCCCAACAATGGTCCAAGTAACTTCAATGGACCAAATAATTTCAATAACAACCGATTCAGTAACGACAGAACTCGTAGCAGATACGACAATAATCGATAGAAACATAGTGCCGGTCTGATAGAAATACTATTGACCGGCATTATTTTTGTTTATAGGAGGATCTTATGAAGCACAAAGATCTTATACAAAATGAGTTTGCTAAACTTGCAGCAGATTCAAAAGAACTTGAGATGGGAAAAAAAGTTGAAAAAGAACATAAAAACACAGTTGACAAAATACGGAGTAGCGTAAAAGACAACAAAATTACTATGACGGATGAAGAAATCTTTGAATCAATTGCAAAAGATCATTTATCAGAATTGTCCGACTATTATACGCGACTGCAAGCAATGGAGAAAGAAGCTAAAAATTAATTCAGCTTTACAATATATTCTTCTTTTCGTTCTTCCCAATCGTCATCTTTTAGATTTTCTATCTCTTCAATAGTAACATCATTTTCACTTTTATTGAGTGGAATACACCAATCATATGTTTTCTTGATCTTAAAAGTTTGATCATCTATCCACTCACTAAAATCAGAATAATAAACTTTAGTTTTATCATAAGCATCATCTGAAACATGCTGAAACACTTTTAATGGTAGCTTTGACGGATCAGAAAAATCACAAATCCGAACTTCATACGTGCCTCCCCAATAACAACCACTAATTGCTATTTTAGTTTTGTCAGGACTTGGATAAAATTCAACACAACAAAAGTCTTCACCCTTTGGTGAATAATTAAATACTTTTCCTGTATCTAGTTCTACAACTGTTTGGCCCATATAACTTTTGCCACAGATTAAGTAGTCATGACCATTAGGATGATAAATAGCCCACGCAAATGGAAAATGTGAATAGTTCCTTTTAATTTCAGCAATACTTTCTGAATGATTGGTTTTTAATGAATAGATTTTACCTAAAGAATAATCCCAACAACCTGGTTTTGTAGAAAACTTTTCAATTTCAAGTTTGTATTTAAATAAAGGACTCATATATGTTGTGACTTCATTATGTTTGTTTGTCGCTTTGAAAAATCTATTTTCACTGTAGAATATTTTTTTAAACCAATTCATTAAAGTCTCCTTTACAATGCATATTCAGTTGATTAAATATCATATTGAAAATGATATACATATAATCAGCTACTAAATCAATGCAAAAAGGACTTTGCGAATGCAAAAAGTATTCTTAATCTTAGCATTAGTGACAAATTGCTTTGCTATAGAGACTCTTGTTGGTATAGGCTGTAACTATGATCCGGTTATAGACAACAATGTTCAAGTTTCAACGACTATTGGTTTACTTAAATCATTTTCTCTTGAAAAAGCAACATCAGTTAGTCTTGAAGTGCAAGCACCAATTTTTGCTGTACAAAAAGTGAATTTGAATATACCACTAATCATTTACTATGATCATTTCGTCTTTACTGGCGCCTGCAACATTTTTTTAGACAATGTAAAACAAGACATTGAAAATGAAGAAATTAGACGCAAGTTCTCGGTCGGAGCAGGCTTATTCTATAATTACCATAATTTCAATTTGAGACCAACAATATCATATGATATTACAAATAAAGAATTCAGTGCACAATTGATGATTGTTAGATTTATTTTTGGAGACTAAAATGAGAAAATTCATTGTATTTGAAGGAATTGATGGGGTCGGAAAATCCACGTTATCAAAGGCTGTTGCACAAAAAATTAATGCAGTTTGGACAAAAGAACCGACTTTTACATCTGAACAAGCTGACCAATTGAATTTGAAATCTAAAGATAGTATTGAACGAGAAGTTGAGTTTTGTATTGATCGCATCAATCATCAATCTTTTATATCTACTTCATTAAAAGATGTCAATTTAGTCTGTGACAGGTACATATGGTCCGGTTTGGCATACTCAAGTGTTTTCAATCCTTCAGCATTTGCTTTTGCGAAGGCAATGTATCAACACAAATTTTTTATTAAGCCAGATTATTATGTACTAGTTGAAGCACCTATTGATGTTTGTTTAGCGCGTCGGAAACTAACAGATGATATGAGAACAAAATTAATTGAATTGCGTAAAGCTTATCTAGATACAGGTAGTTTAGTTAAGAATGATTCTACTATCATAATAGTTGCTAACAACGGACCAATTAAAAATACTGTTGATGAAATTTTAACTAAAATCAAAATATGAAATTGACTGTTTGTGATTTTTGTCGTAAGCCGACAGATTCAATACATATTCCTCATGTAGGTAAAATAGTCCTTAGAACAATTCGAGACAATCGATGGAAAACTGAAGACATCTGTATCACTTGTTTATTTAAATTTCTTAAAAAAGAAATGGAAAAGAACGAAACGAAACAAAATGACCTCAAATTAAGAAAGAGTAAACATGATTGCAAAAGTAATGACAGGTGATTTATTAGCTCTTATTGAAGAACTTAATTTGGATTCAATTCAAAACGCCGCAAACGGTATCGGTCCGATGGGTCGAGGCATAGCCGGAGCAATCAAAAGAGCTGGTGGTAATGAAATTCAGGCTGATGCATTTAGAGTTTGTAATGATGTTGACCCTCAACCAGGCGATGCTTATTCAACAATAACAGGCAAATTAAAAAGCAAAGGCATCAAAAGAATTATACATGCAGTTACGATGAAACAACCCGGTGGACCGACATCTTATGAAATTATAAGGATGGCTTTTGAGAGTGCTTTAGCTTTGGCAAAGAAAGAAAATATTAAGCATATTGGCTGCACAGCACTCGGTACTGCAACTGGTGGGTTAGATCCTGTAAAAGTTGCCGATATTATGTTAGACATTGCTAGTAAAATAACAGGAATTGATGTTTCATTTGTTGATATTGATGATAGATTCATTAAAAGAATAAAAGATTATGTATTACATCTTGATGGTGTTTACTTAGATGATATAGATGATTAGAATCACAAGGAGGGTTTAAATGTACATCAGTAATTTGATCAGTCAGTTAGAACAAATTCGTGCTGTTCACGGTAATTATGTTCAAGTCAAAGTCAGCAAAAATTCAAAACTGTTTAATATCACAGATGATATAAAACATATTGACAAAAATACAAAGCCTACAAAAAATATAGTTGTGTTGTCTGTGGAATAAACATGAAGTTTAAAGATTACCTGGAACTACATAGCAGCAAAAGATTGCAGATTGCTAAAAAAGCTGCATCTTTGCAAGATAGATGTTATAGTAATCTGTACACTAAGTATTTAACAGTCTATGACAGACTTAGAAAGATGAAACCAATTGAAAGTGATTTTATATTGCGTTTAGAACCTTGCCGTAAGGAAGTTAGAGTCTTTGGTGTAAAACCTATTGAGCATGTTGCACTAGGTTTTACAAAATGGGAAATGTGGTTAGGGTCAGAAATTGAAAGTCCTTTTCAACCTATAAAGACTATCGCAAATTGTCTGTATGAAATGACTTTTAATGGGTTTGATCAACGAAAGATTCAGGGCAAGTACCGTCATTTACTAAACGTAATTAGAAAGATTAAGTCATGAGTAAATTGGTTAACAGCAAAGGTCAAGTTTTTAAAAACATAAATGACTGGCTTGTAGATGATTGGAAAAGTTTACAATGCAAACCCTGTCGGGATGGTAGCAGACACAAATGTAAATGCACAAAAAAGAATGCTAGAGCGTATAGAGTAGATCATAAAGGCAAATATCATTATTACTGTTTTTTAGGATGCTTAATGCTTCAATTAACGCAAAAAGAACGGGATTCATTTGCGTTAAGACAATACAATGTTGATGGCCATTACGAAAAGTTAAAACGAGAGTTTAAATAATCTACGCTAATTTGTATGAATACACCTTTACAAGAACATCAAATTGTTATATATTACTATCATGAATCGTTTAACTTTTGTCATACAAAACCCCATACAACAGCCATGGCCGAAATATGTGATGGGAGTCTTGTAAGACAAAACTAAAAGTTTAGATCTTACAAAAGGCTCCTCTTAAAAAAGGAGCCTTTTTTTATGGGTTTGGTAAGATGATTTATGTAGATCAGTTATCAGATAATGGATGGATACTATATGGAAAAAGAACTAAAAATTGTCATATGTGGAGTAACGTATCTACTGAGGAATTGGTTCAATTTGCTAAAAGTATAGGACTTAAACCAAATTGGTTGCAAAATAAGAAAAGTATGATTCATTTTGATTTGACTCCAAAACGTCGTGAAGCAGCAGTTTTAGCTGGTGCAAAAGAGATGTCTTGGAGCGAATTGAAAGAATGGCTTAGAAGTAGATTGAAGATTGTTCTTTGAAATCTCGGGACATAGCTCAGCCTGGTCTAGAGCGCTAGTTTTGGGAACTAGCTGCCGCAAGTTCAAATCTTGCTGTCCCGATAAATTATGGGTATGATGTAATGGTAGCATCACGATCTCCAAAATCGTGCGTCGAGGTTCAAGTCCTTGTGCTCATGCTTATGTTATTCAAACTTAAATAGTTTAGCGAGTTTATTATGAAACCCAAATGGCTAATTGAAGATTTTGCAGAAGACAACAATTATTTCCGTTTAGCTGATGAAGTTAAACGACAAGGTTATGACTATGAATTAATCACGTATACTCCGTTTCAGTCAGGATCTTTTGATCGATTTAGTGATGATGAATGTGTTATTGTAGTTGCATCACTTCAATTAGCTGGACAACTTCTAAATCAAAAGAAGTGGACACCTAATGCATGGTTAAATCTAAAACAATATGAATGTTCATATTACTATGCACATTTAGGTAAGTACTTGTTTAATGACAAGTACATCATGTTGCCAAGGACTGAAGCAAAACGTCGCATAACTGAATTATTTGAAATGTATGGTAAAGAAGACTGTATTTTTATTAGGCCCAGTTCAGGATTCAAAACTTTTACTGGAAAGGTCTTCTCTAAAGATAATTTTGATTCTGATTGGAAATGGGTTGACGAGTTTACTAATCCTGAAGATTTGGTAATTGTGTCAACACCAAAAGATATTAAAGCTGAATGGCGATTTGTTATTGCTGAAGGTGAAGTTATTTCTGGAAGCATGTACAAATTAAATAAAACACCTAAGTATAAAAGAGAATGGTTTAGTGAAGCAATTAACTTAGCTAATGAAGTTGCCAAACAGTTTAGTCCTGATCCGATGTATGTTTTGGATATTTGTCAGGGTGCTGATGACAATTTCTATTTGCTTGAAATCGGATCATTTAGTTGTGCAGGATTGTATTCTTGTGACGTAGAACCAATTGTGAGAAGGGCATCTGAAATAGCATTGAAAGCATGGACAGATATTTATGAAATGTAAATCAATAAAACATTGTTATATAAAATGATTACAACAAGGAAGAATAAAATGAGGTATCCATCTGGAAGCATGTAGTTAACCTTAACAGGGAGACTACATGCGAGAGAAAATCAATGATGTTGATTGTGTTAGAACTTTTAAAATTCTATACAATCAAGAAATAAACAGTGGAGTTTGTTGGGTTTGTTGGAAAAGAAGTGGAAGAATAGATACTGGTTGTAATTGTTACAATGAAAAGGCAATCAGAAATTGGAAACATTACAGGAGATTTCAATACAAACAAATTGGGGCATCGGCAAATGGTTAAGCCCCGGGTTTTTGATACCCGTACTGGTGGTTCGAGCCCACCTGCCCCAACCACACTTATGAATAAAGCAACTGATTTACAAGTTGAAACTCAAAATCAAAACAGTCAAAGAGTGATGTTTGTACGAAAATGGTTATCATTGCAAGGAATTGAGAATAAAAAAGCTATAAAACAAATAAACATCCGTGATTTAGCAGTACGCGCTCAACAAGACGGAATTTATTCGTCAAAAATTGTATTAATGGATGTTAGACGTTTACTGAGGAATCATATAGAAAAATTATGAAAACTAATTTGAGGGAGATGTCCTCGATGGTTTTGAGGACCGGCCTTATAAGCCGGCACAAGTGGTTCAATTCCACTGTCTCCCATTTTGGTTAGTGTTGTTGACTTTATAGTTTGTTTATCATATTCATATCTCAAAAGGAGAGTGAATATGAAATATAGATGCAAAAATTGTAAAAGAAAATTTGTTAATGCAGGAACTTTTGGCAGACATAAACGAAGCTGTAAATATACTGAAGATGATCTTAACAAAATTAGAGAACTTTATGATTCGGGATCATCAGAAAAACTTATCATGGAAAAAGGTTATAGTAAAAACACAATTAGAATTGCTTTACGTAAACGTCGAAGGTCTAGACAAGAAGCTAATTTTTTAATGCGAAAATTGTATCCTGAAAGCTTTAAACCATCAGACAAAACTAGAAAGAAAATATCTATTTCACAACGAAAATATTATAAGGAGCATCCAGACAAGTTGCCATATTTACAACGACACAGCTCAAACAAATCACCGCTTGAAGATTTGTTTGAAAAAGCTCTTATAAAAAATGATATTAAAGGATGGGTTAGAAAGTATCGTATAGGATTGTATGAATATGATTTTGCTTTTCCATTAATGAAAATAGATGTTGAAATTGACGGTCATACACATAATATTGATAGTGTTATTGTAAAAGACAGACAGCGCGATGAATGGTCTAAGACTAATAGCTGGACTGTAGTTAGATTCAATGCAAAATATGTACGGAATGATGTACAGATATGTATTGATCATTTAAGGAAAATTTTGATTAACCGGAATTACAATGTTGATGAAATTGATAAATCATTTTTAATGTTAAGAACTCAAAAAGAACGACGAAAAGAAGTAAAACAACAACGATTGATAAAACAAAAACAAGATAACGAGTTGCTTCAAAAATCAAAAATAGAAAAAATTTTAAGTTCAAGTATTAATTTTTCATTACCTGGCTGGGTAGGTGAAGCTGCAAAAACAATTGAAATAAGACATCAAAAAGTTAAGAAATGGATGACAAAATACATGCCAGAATTTTATGAGAAATGTTATCAACGACAATAAACAAAGGGATAAAAATGCAACTCTTAAAAATGACTAGAAAAGAAACAGCGTGCGAAATTACATTATTAAAAAATGAATCAATGCTTGAACAAAAACGAATTATAAGTGAGAAATACATGAAAAATGCAATAAGACAACTATTATGGAAAAGTTGTCCTATTTTGATGTTAATAGATACTCTCACCAAGAATAATTGAAGAGGGCAGTTCGACCCCTTCCGGGCCCATAACAAAAATTTTGTACAAGAGGAAATGACATGAATAACATACTTCCTTGGAATTGTCCGGAATTAGTTGATTGGTCAATAGTAGGAATGAATCATTATTTTGTTAATGGACAAAAACATCTATTTGTTGCATTGATAAAAGGAAATAGATGTATTAAAGCTGAAGGAACAGATGAAGCCAAAGTGTTTCAGGATTTAGTACAATTATCATTACTGTGATTTAAGAATGAAAGAAGATTTACTTAAGTTGGGTTTTGGTTGGATATCTAATTCAGGTGAGTGCTTTGGTTGTGAGCAGTGGTGTCACGTAAGCATAATTGAAAAAATAGTTATTGATGAAAAAATAAAAACAAAGATAGATGAAATAAATGAAAGTGTAGAAGAAACTAGAAAACGCTGTCAAGAGCTTGCAGATAATGGTGAACATCCAGAATGGCACAGTTATGAAATGGCAGACGACGATGCATGTGCAGAAACAGTACAGCATCTTTTTAATAGTGGTTGGATACGAATTGGTACTACAAGAGAAATAATTGAAGCTGAAGGATTATCTGAATCAATTACAACGCACTATCAATTATTGAAAGATTTAGAGGAAGAGTCTGGATTGAAGTTACAAACTAAACTTGTGAAGAAGATGAATGTTTAAGAACAGATTCTACATTCGAGGTTTGACATTGGTAAAGGAACTGATTTTCCACCAGCGAAATGAGATATGAAACCTGTCAATCAAACTAAATTTGGTAATGAAGAAGGTAACTGTTTTGCAGCGTCTATTGCATCTATTTTAGAAGTAGGATTAAGGGATTTACCGGAATTGAACTCATATAGTAATAAAAATTGGTTCGGTGATTTGTGGAACTATTTGCGGAGTCATGGCTATACATATGTTGGAACAATACACGATGAAGAACGAATGCTGGTTTATGATAAAGGTGTAAAAGGATATTATGTTGTGTGCGGAGATAGTCCTCGAGGTTTTTCAAATGGCCATGCAGTAGTTTATTATAAAGGTAAACTTGCGCATGATCCATATCCCACGGGCAATGGTATATTGAAATTCAGGTATGCTTTTATGATTGAACCGATTGATTCAATCACTGAATAGGTATGATTAACAAGAAACGACTATTAGAGGCGATGCGTCATTGGATGTATCGAGATATCCATTCAAAAATGTGGGCTGACAAGATTGAGTCAGGAGAATTTGATATTACTGTGTCTAAAACAGAACCAGTAAAATCATGTGACATGTTGTTGAGTCGAAAGCGGAACCAGCATAAAAAAGAAAATGAATGATGAGTAAGTTGTATCCAATCGTAGATGAATTGAATGTTATCCAAAAGTTCCGAAAGAAATAAACATGATTAAATTCGTATTTGGAGACACTATAATTTCAATTGTAGTTGTATCTATCATTATATGTGCATTTTTGTTTGCAATCGTTTTTAATTCTGTCAAATGGATCAAAAACAAATTTACAAAACCATCGGAGCAGATCACTGAAAGACAATACTGCAAAGTAAAATATATTGCTCACGGGATTCAAGCTTCATCTAATGAACTGACTTCTGTAGCTGATGCAATATCTGCAAGAGATTCAATGTTGTTTCATGACGTTTCAGATTTGAAAATAGTTTTTATTACTGAAGTAAATGGAAAAATTGTTTCTGAAAAGATAATCGATGTATGAATTATGCTTAAAAGAATAACTCCAAAGCACTCTCCTAAATTTAAATTAGGTGATGTAGTTCAAACTAAAACTGGGTGGTCATTTCAAATAGACAAAATACATAAACCTACACCTGATTTACACGAAACTGAATGGATATATCTTGATGTAGGTGGACAGGGCGCAAGAGAAAGTAGATTAAAAGTGGTAAGATAATGATACCTGTAATGCAAACTAAATTTGGAAATAATGAAGGTAACTGTTTTACTGCTTCATTAGCTTCAATTTTAGAGGTTAAACTTGAGGATGTTCCTGAAATGTCTCATTTGACTGATGGTACATGGTTTCCTGTTTGCAATAAGTTCTTATTTGAAAGAGGTTATAAATTTCATGGCACACTCTATAATATAGATGAGATTTTGGCATATAATGGTATTGACGGATATTACATAGTAGGAGGTGGAAGTCCTCGAGGATGTCCAAGAGGTCATGCTGTAGTTTTTTATAAGGGTAAAATGATCCATGATCCTCATCCTGATGGAAGAGGGATTACAAACATTGACTTTGCATATATGATTGAACCAGCTGAACTAAAATGAAGGGAATGTTATGACAAATGATGACCTTGAAATCCTTAACAAAGTAGATGAGTTTGTGACAGGTCTTAATGATAAAGTTAAACATCCCTATTTTTTTTCATGGTCGCTTCCTACAAATCACAAAACAAGTGAGCCTGTAAGTTATTTTTGTATTTGGATTGGTAAATATCTGGTTCAGCATACAAAGAACACTACTGACCGTGGTCAACCTATTTTAACAACATATTTTTTCGGTAGACTAAGTGATTTGGAGCATGTAGAAATACCTGAAAACATTGCAACTTGGTGGACAGAAAATTTTTCAGAAATAATGAAAAAAAATTATACGGCTCTTGATGCAATTGCAAGGGGATTCAAAGATCAAAATTATAGTGAATACAACACACATGAATATCGAGACGGTGTGAGAGCACAGTTTTAAAGTGATGCAGTAATGATTAAGACGATTACAGTTGTTCCCAGAATATGTATTGAAGACATGATTAAGTATAAGCAGAAGCCGTTTGAAAACTGGGCGTTAATTTCATTATGGTCCGAAAAAGAGTTATTGACACAGAGTAACACTGAAGTATTAAAAGAATTATCATGTAAAAACATGATAAGTATTAGATTTACTGACCTTACAAAAGATGAATATGACAGAGTAAAAGATGAATATGAAAGGACCAAAAAATCAAGAAAAAATATCATCTTATTTGAACAGCAACATGCACGAACAATTATTGATTTTATTGATGAAATAAAGAACAATGTAGATGAGTTAGTTGTGCATTGTCATGCAGGAATAAGTCGGTCAGGAGCTGTCGGGCTGTTTATTTGCAGGTATTTGCAATTAGATGAAAATGAATTTAGACAACTGAATGCAGGTATAGGACCTAATTTTTATATTTTGAGTGTGTTGAATGAAGAGTCAGGCATTAATGTTGGTTATGTTGAGTTTTGGAAAAATCACAAGAAAGAAGAAATAGAACGAATGCGACAAATGATGATGAAAAATCAATTTCAAATATTTTGACAAATCATTGACTTTTTGCATGATTACCAAAACTAGGAAAGAAGTGTCATAATGATCACTTCCACTATTTGGAGCAGTTTCAGATGAGTCCTAAAAATTCACAAAAAATTAAGGTCATTGCAATTTTAGCATTCAGTTTGCTCACGTCAATAATTGCAAGTCTAGTAATTCATTTCCTTACATATAAGACCATGTTACCAAATACGATATTGGGCTGGTTTGGATTTGTTTTGCTTTTTCTCTTTATTGCAGGCACTATTGCTTTAGATGTGATTGAAGAATTTGGTGGTAGAGGATCATGTTTTACAGATGAAGTTAGTCCATAAATATGTTAAACAAAATTGTAATTAAGTCGTCAATTGAATACATTGAAAAGCATCTGTTTGAAAGTCTAAATATTAAAAAAGTAGCAGAACATTCCGGTTATTCACCGTCATGGTTAGAAAAGATGTTTATAAAATTCACTGGGAAAGGTATTTTTACACATATTCAACATATTAGAATTGAAAAAGCTAAACAACTTTTGCGACAGACAAGCTTAAATATTTCTGAGATTGCATTTGAAGTTGGTTATAACAGTCATACGCGATTCACATTAGCTTTTGTAAGACTTAATAAAATGCCACCATCTCGTTATAGAGAAATGAAACAAAAGAAAAAATGAAAAAGTCAATGCTTAATTCTAAAATGGTAGTGGTGGTCGAAGATTCTGATATAGGAAAAGGAAGCGGAATTCGTGGTCATATGATAGACGTTTTAGTTTGTACTCAAAAGCAGTGGTCAGATGAACATTTGAAAGCTTGTTTAGTACCTTGTTTGAATAAAGACTCGACAGTATTATTTGTATAGAAGGAAAAATGCACGAAGTTTCAAAAGAAATTCAAGAAGCATTTGAACAAATTGAAAAAATTGATTTAAAACCAAACACTATAATTTGTTCAGTATGTGGTTGTGTTATTGATAATGACACTAAGAAATCAGAATTATGTGAACATTTTTTGGAATTAGTGGAATCATTCAAAAACTGAGTTAACTAATGCTTGATATTCGGAAAATTACACACGGTTATGGCCTTTGATATAAATAAAGTAAGAAGTATAAGAGTTTATACTTCAAGAACTCGTGAAGAATTTATTTCAATTGCTAAAGATATACACGGAGATAAGTATGATTATTCAAAAGTAATTGTACGAGGTGAAAATAGAGTTCGTATAACATGCCCAATTCATGGTGATTTTTTGCAAAAGTGTTCAAATCATTTACGAGGATGCGGTTGTGCAGAATGTGCATTTAAAAGTAATCCTCAATTGAAACCAAAAGATACTAAATGGTTTATAAAGCGAGCACATCAAGTTCATGGATATAAATATGATTATTCTTTAGTTAATTATGTCGACAATAAAACTAAAGTTAACATTCATTGCAAAAAATGCGAAAAAAATTTTTTAATCAGAGCAATGACTCATGTAAGTAGAAATGGAGAAAATGGTCACTGTCCGTTTTGTTATCCTAAAAAAGTTAGAATAACAAACATTAAAGAGTTTATAGATGCAGCAAATAAGGTTCATGGAAATAAATATGATTATAGTAAAGTCAATTATAGTAAAACAGGAGGAAAAATAATAATAATTTGTCCTTCACATGATGAGTTTTTACAAAGACGACGAAATCATTTAAGAGGAACTGGTTGTCCAAACTGTAATGAATCTAAAGGTGAACAGGAAATTGCAAATTGGTTAAAAAATCACAATATAACATTCATTAGACAACACACATTTAAAAATTGTAAATATAAACGTTTACTGCGTTTTGATTTTTATTTACCAGATTACAATGTCTGTATTGAATTTAACGGTCCACAACATTATAGAATTGTCAACAATATTCGTGGTAAAAAATATTTAACAAAAGAACAAGCATTAGCTACTTTTAGACGTCAAAAACTTGTAGATAGTATTAAAATTCAATATTGTAAGAAAAATGGAATTAAACTTATATGTATAAAACGTATAAAACGTAATAATCTAAATTTTAGAAAAATAGAAAAAATAATAGGAAAAATATGATTGACATCCGCAAAATAAATCATGGTTATTGGTGGAATGCACAGGGTAAATATGAAAGCATTATAAATAATAATAAAAATTTAATTGAATTGACGATTCAGGTCACAGATAAGTGTAATCTAGCATGTCCAAAATGTAATCGAGTCAATTACACTAGTGAGGACATGAAAACAACTGATATTATCCGAATTATTGAAGAAGCTTGTGATTTAGGTTTAACGCATATTCATTTAACTGGTGGTGAACCTACATTACATAAGGATTTACCTTACATTATAAGTCTTTGTAAAGAAAAAGGTTTGCGTATTGATATGTCAAGTAATGGAAACTTTACTTCAATAATAATGAAAGAAATTAGTATAGCCGGCATTGATTCTATAAACATATCATGGGACTTTATAGATGAAGTACCTATGTGTATTAAAAATGAATACGTATTTGATTATGGAATAGATGTATTTGTGAATCATATGGTGATGCCGAGTAACTATAGAGAATTGAGTGATTTTTTATCTTATGTTGAGTTTTATTATACAGATAATTCTAAAATTATTGATATACAATTGATGCCACCAAGAGGTGATGCTCAAAAGTTTATAAAAGAACAATTAGTTGAATTTAGAGAAATAGCTAAAGAGTGCTATGAGATAAGTAAAAGTCGATTTCCAATGGTTGAACACAAAATTCTTGGCATGCTAGAATATGCTGATGCTGATAAAGGTATTTATCATGACAAAATTGAATGGCCTTGTTATAGAAGCAAATCAGAACTTAGAGTAGGAACAAAAGGCTTTACAACTTGCACATATCTATATCGTGATGGACATATCATCTGTGGACTTGACAAGAGTGTTAAAGAGGCATGGGAACTATGTAAAGAAATGTGTAAGAATTCACCGCCTATTAAAGATATGTGTCAGCAGAGTTGTTCGCCAGAGGTTTGCGACTTCAATCATATTGTTGAGAATCATCTATGTTCGCAACAATAATGTAAATCAAAGACCAAGGACGTTCATTGATCATTCAACAGCTTCAATGTGAACCAAATAAGTGGATCTTTTGGTGTCCTGGTTGTCATTCACATCATTGGTTTGATGTTACTCGTTGGACATGGAATGGTAGTTTAGATAAACCTACAGTCAGAGCATCAATTCTAAATAATCATACTATTAAATTACAAACATCAGTTCTCAGTAATCCTACCGAACTACAAACACGCTGTCACATCTTTATAACTGACGGACAGATTCAGTACTTAGAAGATTGCACGCATTCATATGCAGGTGAAACTGTTCCTATGGAGCACCTTTCATGGACAATTTGAAATTTTCAACTCATGACATCATTCAAGTAAAACAAGTGCTCAAAAATTTTGAAAAATCAAAATCAGATCTTGACATTTTTTATAACTTGTGCTTTTGTTTGTTAGTACCTCAAGCAAAATTTGCTAGCATACTAAAAGTAATTGAACGATTGAAGCAATATGACTTTTATACAAAAGAACCTTTAGCTGACCAATTAGCAGAATTGATTAAAGAATCACGATTTAAGAATAGGAAAGCTTTACACTTATTAAGTATGAAGCTACAGTTTAATGATGTATTGAAATGTCTTAAGTCTAATACAAATTATTTAGAGAAACGAAATTGGTTTGTCGACAATATCTCGGGTTTGGGAATGAAAGCTGCAAGTCATTTCTTAAGAAATATGGGAGGAAAGGACTTGGCAATCATTGACACGCATATTTTGAAGTTTTTGAATCTTGGAAAAGTGAATAAGCACACTTACATGTATGTTGAAGAACAATTTCGACAGATAGCAAGTAAGAACAACTTGTATGTCGCTGAGTTAGATGCTCTTGTTTGGAAGAGTTATTCAAAAACTCCCTGGTCAGATTTCGTATATTAATCCTGCCGTTTAGTTTTCCTTATTAAATCGTAATATGAAAGAGGACTCAATGAAAAGTTTATTGTTCATATTACTTTTTGTAATTGGTATTGTTGCGGAAATTAAAGACAGTACGCGCTATAATTTCACATTCTATCCTGACAAAATTAATTTACCAATACTTACATTTAAAAATGTTAGTGTAACAAAAGCTGATAGTGACGTAATTATGTTTGTTTGTGATCAAGGCAGCTGTAAATGGCAAATTGGAAAGAGTCTATTTAAAAACAATAAAGATTTTGGTAATTACCTTCTTTTACAATATGATGAAGTAAAAGAAGACACTTTATTTAAGGAGCAAAAATGAGTAAATTCTTATGTTGTGACATGTACGGCAATATAGTTAAGACCGGTGTTGAGATTACAGTTATTAAGACGTTGTCAAATGGTTGGTGTATGACAGAACCAAAAGAATCAACAGCATTTTTAAACAATCTTGGTTATTGTGTTTGGGATGAAAAGCGTAAGATAGCTGATTTTGGTAACAATAAAGAATATGCAGAACTATTTTTAGAACTCATACAAAACGATTAACTAAAAGGTTATTAAAATGAAAATGATTAAGAGAATGACATTAATTTTGACGCCGGTTCTGGTGATCAGTTCTGTTGTGTTTGCTATTTTTAGGTCAAAACGAAAGATGTCATTTAATCCTTATGGTAAGGTAGATTGATGTCGTACTGCTGATTCTAATGAATCAACATCATAATCCTTTGTGTTGTCATTACTACACAGAAAGGGTATAAGTGAAATTTAAGAAGCTTGAAGTATGGATTGAAGATAGTGCAACGGAATCACATTGTGATGAGTTACATGACCAGTATGAAGATATAAGTATTGAATTCACTGAATTTGATAATGTCATTGAAGCAAAGTGTATTAATAATACTGTGCTTACAAGTTTATTCGCTAGAGCTTCTATGACTAAATTTGCTGTAGAATTTGAGAGAAATTCAATTAAAATTAGTGGAATGTTAAATACAGATGCATACAAAAATGTTCCAGCGTGGTGGATTCTTCTTGTATAACTATGACTTTTGATGTGATTAAAAGATTACAATGCAAAATTTAGAACAGATTATTTTGGATATTGTTAACAATCACAGTGGTGGAATTAAGTTCACAACGCTTATTGCAGATTTAGTATCTAAACACAAAGAACATGAAATTGATATAGATTGCGTGCATTTTCCTGATCAAGTAGAACAAGCTATTCGAAATAGTTCTAAAATGAAAATATTAGATTACATGTGGACGGATATGAATAGAGCCAAAATGTTTGTTTACACACCATAAAAATCTGCTTGTAGTCTACAAAAGAAAAGGTGCAAATTTTTAATCTGCACCTTTTTTCTTTTTAACTCTTTTGATCTTCTTTTAGTGATCTTCACCAATTTTTTCTATAGCAACCAATACTTTACTTCTAAATTGATCATATTCCGGTGTGCCGATCTTTTTTGGTAATTCCATCACATCATTAATAATTTGCTTGTCTGTTGAAATATCTTTCAATGCATCAGCAGCATTAGTATATTCTCCTCTTGCAATACTGCCTAAAATATTCCAACGCTTGTCACGTATAGCTAATTTATAATCTTCTTTAAATCGTTCTTTAAATTCGTTTAATTGTGACATGAACGACTGAACATTGTGTTTCTCATAAGGTTCGTTCGGTGTCATTCCATAATATTTAAAATGTTGTATTGCTGAATTCAATCCATATAATTTATTGCGAGCATTTTCTAGATTTGAAAGAGCCTGCTTTGTTTTAGTATAGTCTTGTTCATCTTTTGTGAGAACATCGTTAAATGATGGAATACTATAATCTTGTAATTCTTTTAAAGCTAATTGAGCTTCTTCAGCATAATAATCATAAATTGGTTTTGCAATTGTACCAATCATTTTCTTTTCAACTTTACGATGACGATCTTTACTATTTAATGTCGCACGCTCTTGACGCAATTCTTGCTTTTTAGGATCTAATTTTAACGCATATACTATGTATGGTTGGTCAGGCAACTTATCTACAATTACTGACATTCTCAAATCAGATTTTTGGTCTATATATGAGCCGCGTCGTCTGCTGTATTTTGTTTCTTGTTCAGTAATACGTTTTGCAACTATTTTGCCTGATTGATCTTTGACATATTTTCCTTGCGGATCTTTTTCAAAAAATTCACATTCAAATTTATCATCACGATAACTTCGTTTGAGAAAAAACACAGGTTTCATGCTTGAATCAAAACCGATAATTGCAGGTATGTCTGAACTACTATCAAATGTGGACTTTAACAGTCTTGGATTAAGTCTATCACGAAGTTGTATTGTTTCAGAATTTTCGCCAATACCGCTATATGCAAGAACATTTCGCCATGCCTTTGGAATGTTTTTATAAACATTAGCCATTGTATTTTGGTTCGGCGCTTTAGGAGTCTGTCTAAGCTTTGTCTGACGATGTTGAAGAATGTATGCTTTCTGTTGATCAGGTGTTAACTTTTTCCACCAATCTGCTGAAATAGCATACTTTGAAAATTCGTCACAAATCATAGCTAAATGTTTCATATAAATCATACTCCTTATTTCTTAAATTTAATGCAATTATTAATAAAGAATAAACCAAATGCATGACTATATGAAACACAGCGTGTCAAGATCATTGCTTAATCTCACGCACCCTCACGCAGAAAATCCTTTACAAGATGTTGAAGAATTCTATTTTGTGACGCCAACTGAATTTGACGGTATAATGGTTGAACATCATACAATTTCTGATTTGAATCAGGTAACATTGAATCCTGTACGACTACGACACAATTCAGCAGTAAATGATTATACATTATTACAGGAAAATTACAATGATGTAGCTGACAGAATTGCAAGTACACTTAAAAACACAATGTTAAATTATGAAGATAAATTATTTTTTAATCTATTGCGATACCTTACTGATTGTGGTATCTGTCAGTGTCTCAATCAAAATAAGAAGTCACTGATTGAGCTATTACATTCAATACAAAATGAGAAAAGTCTTATTCGAAATGTTGTCATTTGTGCCAAAATTTTGAATGAAGAACGTGCAGCATTTACCAATTTTTCATCTAAGATTCTTATTTCGAAATTTTGCAATGAAGATGAATTATTTCTATTTTTTGACGACAGGGTTGGTTGCATCATTGAAGAAACACAATTAACACTTACTACAACTAAAGAAATCAGTCAACGACAAGTGAATTTTGAAGCTTACGAAAGTGTTCATATGGCTGTTACTAAGCCCTCAAAAATAATGAAAATCGTTGTTAAAACTGGTGAACTCGAAAAATTCATAGCAATTTTTGATGAATAATCATAGAAAATAATGTCATTGATTTCCTTTTGCTTTGACTTTTAAACTGATTAATTAGTTATAAAAGCAAAGGTGAGATCATGGCCTATTGGAATAAGCGTAAATGGTTGATAGCATATCGATGTAAAAAGCTTGTAACCAATTTGATAATAAGACCAAAATGGTGCAAAGAATCTGAAGATCGATATTGCAAAGATTGCAAACATAAAGAACTAGTAGAAGAAAAGAAAGACAACGACAAAGGTGAAAATGCTTGATTTAGTACATTTAGTCGGCATAAATGTTTTGACTGAACGACTGACTAATGATTCTGTTTCAGGTGGTATTATACTTCCTGAACAAACGAATAAATTAGAAAAAGGTCGTGTGGTTAAGAAAGGTCCCGGATTCTTAGTACCTTTTCCTGCTGAAAATGCACAATTTGAAGATATTGCTGCAATAATTGGTGAAACGAAAGATAAGGCTAAATTCATACCATTAGACATTGAAGTAAATGATATTGTCTATTTTGTGAAAGAAGCCGGAGAAAGTGTTTTCATTAATCAGAGACAGTATGTCATTGTACCTTACATTGCAATAAAACTCTTTATAAGGAAAGAAAGAGAACACTAATGCAATTACCAAAATATAAAAAGAAACATCCAAAAAAGCTTAAAATTTGTAAAGAGTGCAACAAGGAATATTGGGGTCATCCAATATCTAAATATTGCGATGTTCATCAGGATCCACACAACAGAAAAAGAAAAAGACAACCAAACGCATGGAAACCATCACCGAGTGTTGAAAATCAAATTTTTGATCACTCGTTTATAACGTCCACAGATGTTGAATTTACATGCGCACTATCTGGATGTACAAACAAATTCACAGTGAAATTGCTGCCGAGACTGAATATTTATCCGAAATTTTGTACAACTCACAGACAAGAGTTCAGACGAAAATTGTTCGAGAGAACAAAAGCAAAAACAAAGATACTTGCATGAAATTTATTTTTGAAAATTTTGCTAAAAGTCTTTTACTTTTGATTTGGTTATCATGTACTATGGTTGCATGTATTATCAAAGATTCTACTGTACTTTCAATTGCAGTAATTTCAACAGTTGAAACTAAAGAATTACGTGAAACTGTCAAAGCTATGCAACCTAACGCAAGGTCTAACATGAATACTTATTCTTTTTGCGAAGGCGTTCATGCTTCCGGTTACAGTCGTTGGCACATCAGACGACTTACTGGTGCAGGTAGAAAACTGTCAGGTGGAATTGACACAAAGTCTTTATGTGACCATGTTGAGACAGGATGGGATATCTCTGTTGAAATTACAGAACATCACTTGTTAAATGTATGTTCAGCATGTACGAAAATATATCGACAGGAACAAAATGCAGTTACCAAAGCAAGTTAAAAAAGAAAAAAATCGTAAGTTGAAACTTTGTCATGAACCCGGTTGTGGCAAAGAGTTTTGGAGTAGCACACCAACTGCAAAGTATTGTGATATTCATAGAGACATTCGATTTAGAGTACGGAAAAAAAGAGTGTTTGAAGATGTAACTGTCAGGAATCAAATATTTATACACAATTTTTCTCATGTAACAGCTATTGAATTTACTTGTCAGTTACGAGGCTGTACTCAAAATTACACTGTACAAGTTTTTCCAAGACAAACAACATATCCTAAATATTGTGATGAACACAGAAATGAATTCAAACGCGAATTATTTTTACGTAAAAAGAAAGGAAAACAGTGCCTGATAAATTGCTAGAAGAGATAAGAAACTTGACAAATGCCAATGCTGATCTGTTGTCAACATTTGAAAGCTTAGGTTTTGATTCACTTGACTTCATTGAATTGATCATGAACATTGAAGATAAGTACAGTATTACAATCTCTGATGAAGATGCGCGAAAGATGAAGACAATTAAAGACGTTATTACCTACATCCAAAAACATATTTCTTAAATCTTCAGCAACTCACTTGATTAAATACTTGTTTGATAAGACAATCAAATAATGATTTTCGTGGTTTAGAATAAAATCACGTGGTGGAGGCGGGGAGAAATTCCTGCCCTAAATCGCCAGCTATAGGATGGTTGGCGATTATTTGAAAACAACAAAAGTTGTTCTATATAGTTCTTTGAAAATTTTGGGTCCGCACCGGTTTCGACTATTAACTGACGGTTTGGCTTGCGTGTCGAGGTTGATCGACGGCCACGTAAAAATCGATCACAATTCATTTGCTAACACAAATGAACAAATCCATGACGCGGTCGAAGCTCTCATTTCCGAAGTGAGTGCTGAGCCCGTCATGGCCCTTGCTTAATTTTTAGCAAGGCGGGCGGTTAGGAAGTTTGCTCAACGTCTTAACTGCTTGTCATACAAAAGAGCTGGGTTTTTGATTCTGCTTTTCTAAGAGTCATTGACCGAGATTAATAGAAATAGGATAGCAAAAACTTTTCTTAATTTAGTTTGCATATCCGAAAACATAAATTAAGACACACGTAATTCAAGTCGAATTTGATGCTATTAGGACAGGGGTTCGATTGGCTACTGACAGTCGACTCAATCAGAAATGATTGATGCAAAAATGGGTGAATTCAGGGAAACCTAAATCTTGAAAAAGACATGGCAATCCTGAGCCAAGCTAACTGAAGAGAATCAAAGTAAGTTAGAAGGTGCAGAGACTAGAAGGTGAGAATCTCAATCAATAATCCTTCATAAGCGCCCATCACCTTTATTGAGGTGAAGAGATAGTCCACTCCATTATGAAAATAATGGGTTAGTGTCCCCTCGGATCCAATTTTTTCTTATTTAGATTATGATTTATGTTCTTGGTCCTCATGACAAAAAGAAAATCTTATCGCTCAAGTCAGAAAATGTGCCCATTATCAACACGACATCTTCTTCAACAGATCATTGGTCAAAGCAACTCAGTCCATTCTTCTTAGGTCCCATCTCTTTATACAAACAATACAGTAGTCGGAATGTAGAAAATGCTTGGCAATTTTCAAAGGTCTACAAGAGATTTGTTGGTGAAGACGGCTATCCCATAAAAGAATATTTTGTATGGGCTCAACGCGGTTGGAATGACACATATGCTCGTAGATATCCTATGGGTAAAGGTACTGCTCCAGAATATTCATATTGGAATGGTGAAAAACTTGATTATGTTTCTGCAAGACTTAAGATTTATATACCTCTCTATTCATCGACAGTAACGAAAACTGAAGCATTTAAAAAACTAAAAGGGATTTATAATGAAACAAAGAACATATGTCTGTGGGATTATGATGCTTACGATCATTATTCACTAAACATGACATTAAAGGATGTTGCTATGGATCCAAAACGCAAAATGGGTCATGCATTTGTCCTTGCAATGTTACTTAACAAATAAGGAATTATTATGAGTGAAAAAACTACAATTGACTATCTTAAAGAAGCACATCATAATTTGTTACTTGCATATGCTAGCATTTCTCCGACAAAATTTGAAGCTGAAATCATAAATAATGCAATGCGCAAATGTGGTGATGCATTGTCTCGATTAACACCATATGCTAGTCAACCGCCCGTCGTGATTGAGAAAGCTGCTGAAAAGTCTACTTCTGATAAAGCATTCTTGTGCCCTAAATGTGGATGTGATGCATTAATGGTGCTTTCAGCAAAAGTTGGTAAAAATAAGAACATTAGATGTCGAAATAGAATATGTGTTAAGTGTAATCATGAGTTTAAGACATATGAATCAGTTGACAAGCCTTTAAGTCTTAAGCAGGGACCGGCGCCCAAGATTGATAAAGCTACATTTATGCATGTAGTAAACTTATCAAGGTCATTGCAAGATGTCGCAGACAAATACGGAGTAACAAGAGAAAGAATCAGACAAGTAGCTGTTTCATTGGGTATTGCAAAGGAAGTAAAATTGATTTTTAAACAAAATAGACAACAACTAAAAAGCCAGTCGCCTTTTTAGTTTGTTTATAAGTTGACATATATAAAAAGGACAAACTAACATGAAACATTTAGCTAAAATTCAATCTGAATTTTTTAAGACTGCGCGCAAATGGAAAGATCTATCTTACGGTGAACAAAAAGCATATTTGAAAAAAACATCCTAAAAGCAAAAGAAAACTAGACTACAAAATAAAGTCTGACAACGATGATTCAAAATATTTTGCAATTGAAATAAACAAAGGTTATCTTGATGCTGCGACTTATTATTTGAAAGCACCAAGTCTGGATCGAGCAAAACGTATTACAAAAAGAGACTTAGGTTATTCAGCAGTTATAGGAAAGATTAAACAAATTGGCAAAGAAGAATATCAAGAAAGAGTTGATACAATAACCAAGAAAATGAAAAAGTAGGGGCTATGAAACACTTAGCTAAAATTCAATCTGAGTTTTTAAAAGCTGCAAAATGGACTGATTTATCACCTGAAGCTCAAAAAGAATATTTGAAAAAGCATCGTAAGTCAAAAAAGAGACTGACAGCAAAACCTAAACATGCTGGTCCAGTAAGTTTTGATTGGAAAGATGAAGATCGAGCTAACAACTGGGTCGAAAAACAACTAATATCGGGATTAAAAGTTTTTGAAGCAGATATGGGTGAAGATTCTTGGAACTTAATAGCTTTACCTAACAACTACACTGTTGAAGATGTTAAAAAATATTTGGAAGAAAATGATACTGGACTTTCAACAGATGATGTAACAATTTCAGAAGTAACTGACGCGGTAAAATAAATCTTGAAACATTTAGAATTAATTAGTAAAGAATTTGCTAAACTTGCCGTATCCTCATATGACATTTCATCATATGAGGGTCAGCATAGATATTTAGACAAGCATCAAAAATCAAAGAAAGAAGTAACAAAAGAACCTACTAAAAATCCTAAAAAGTACAAATCAACTAAAGTTCGCAAGCCTGCTAAACAATTTAAGACACGTCAGAAAAGGTCCGTAAAACCTCAAAAACCTGTATCTCTTCCTCAAACTGACAAAGGTAAGATAAAACCAATCTACAAAAAATTAAAACGTCAGAAAGGTCGCACAACTCAACGACCCTATGACTATCATCCTCATAAATATGACCCGCGGAAACCATTAGAAGGTACAAAACCTCGTAAGCCTCTTGAACGACACGACTAAAATCTTCACTTTTTAACTTGATTAAATTATCATGACAAAACAGGTAAAAGAAGAATACGTCAAGAAAGTCATCGTTGCAATATCAAACAAAACTAGTCGCGAAGAACTAGTTATTGAGATGTCAAAGAAATTTAGTTTCCAAGAACAGATGAATATCATATTTGCTGCGTTCGATAAAATGGATAATAAATGAAAATCAACTTCTTAAACATACTACGAACTGTGTGCAACTATAAAGATTGGGATTTTTACAGAGACAAAGTTGTACATAAGTCATTTGCAATTTTCTATTATAGAAGTACCGTCAATTTTCCTTTTGTCATCTATTCAGAAGATCAAACATCAATATATGATACAAGCTTCGTTAGTTGGTGTTTACTATCTTTCTTATCTTACTTTTTTGGTTCTAATCCGTTCAAAGAAAACACTACTAAATTAAAATATTTTCCTATAAGAAACAATGATGAATCTTAGTGAAATATTAGATGATGTTATTCTAAAGGGTTTTCAAGAACTGCTTCCTGACGATATTGAAATAAATTTCCTTAAACAAGATGATTGCTTGCTGTCTTATGGTTCTTACAAAGACCATGGCTACTTCATTGAAGTTGATTTAAAATTTAATGATGCATCAGTTGACGTGCTCCGAGGTGGAATTGCTCATGAATTGGCACATATTTCTCATGAAAAGTTAAATAAACTTGGTTTTGTTGATTCATTTTTATATAAGCATTCAGAAAGATTTCGAATATTGGATGAAAGAAACACTGACCTTGAAGTAATCTTCAGAGGATTCGGTGCTGATTTACTTCAATTTCTTGACTATAGAGAAATGTTAGGCTACTCAATGGACGATTATGAAGGACTGACCAGACGAGAAGTCAAATCATTAATGACAAAGGTCGCCGTATGACAAACAGATATGGTGTTGATGTATCTTACTTCAAAAAGGAATTAGCACGATTATCTCGATCGTTAGATGACAGACCACCTGATGAATTACGAAGATACTTGTTACGATTAGCTGACACAGTACAGATACCTGAAACTAAGAAGACAAAATCTTACATGGATAAGACTATAGGTGATTAAATGATATATTGTTTTGCACCTCTGAACAAAGAAGCAAAATGTAGATACTTGTCACAAAATCATAAGATGTGTACAAAATTTAATCAGGCTCTCAACATTGCGGTATTTCCGTACAAAGGTGTAGTTCTATCTTGCGATGAATGCAAAAACAAAGTAACTGACGATATGAATGAAAAGTATCAACCAATTACTCACGTCTATGCATATGGTCGCGATCTTTTAAAATCAGAACCTCTTTGGCCACAATTAATTAAAGAAGGTAAACTCAAGAGTGCTCCAATACCAAAGATGTCAACTGTAATATGGAATTTCATACTCGTCGGTCTGGGACTCAGAAAGTGAAACAGTATTTTTGATCTTCTTCTTCTGCAACGCGTGACATTGGTTCATGGTACAGTTTAGTAAAGCAATCTCTTTCTCATATTTTGAATGTGATTACATTTTGATAATGCGCAGTTTGTTTGCAGAGTTATATACAATATGAAATTTGAAATGAAATAAAATCGCTGGTCTTTTAAGCATATAGTATCCTTAATAATATTTGAGTTTGTAAAAACTGCTTACGGAGGATAGATGAAATACATTTTACTTGTAATATTACTAGTTTTGTTGGGCTGCGAGCCTGTGCCGTGTGTTGATAAAGTGATATTGAAGAAAGATCAAGAAAAGACAACGCAGTTTATGACTAATTTGCTTGGAACTGTTAAGGTGACCACTAGAAATGATGATGAAGACGTAGAAGACTGGATGGAACAAGCTCAAAGATCTGCTATGACAATCTACGGAACTACTGTTCATGGTTTTTGGGTTGATCACACTTGTGATTGTTCAGTCGAAATAAATAAACTCAACAATGAAGTGAGGGAATGATGTCAAAATTTATTAAACCTGATAAAGATGATTGGATATTTGGCATCAAAAAAGTATCTAATGGATATGTAATTCAAAAAGTAAATGGGATAGATGAAAATGAACAGTTTCACATTGAGGAAGAAGTAATTCAACAAAATGAAAGTGAATATGAAGCAACGCTGGATTTACTTTATAGTGTGTTAGATTTTTTTGGTCCTCGCTCAAATGATCACAATAAGAAAAACATCAAAATGACTTTGGAAGAACAAGAATTATGAAAAAAGTAAAAAGAATATGGCACTATGTTCAGAATCCCAAAGAATATGAAATTGAGTGTGCAAAGTGTGGAGGTCATAATATTGAATGGAGTGAATGGGATGGTCACATTTGGTGCTATGATTGTAAAAAGGACATTAAAATAACCAAGAGAACAAATGGTGTATTTGGTGGACCCATTCCCATACAAGCTGCTGCTTTGGTAGGTATGTGCTTTGATAGATGGGATATGGTGAATAAGCAAATATTGACATGGGATGATAAGAAAAAGGAGTATGTACCAAAAAAGCTACAGGAGGATAGCAATGCCAACAGGAATTCCGTTCGGTGAAAACACAAAGAAACAAATATTTAAGCAAGCAAAACACTGTAGGTTCTTAACTGAAATTGCAAGTAATCTGAATATAAAACAACCTAATTTGAATCGAGTAATGGCACGATTTGGTGTTACTGATGATATCAAATTGATGCTAAAGCAAAATAGAATAGAAAGACCTATTGTGCTTGAAAAATATACCAAAGAATATCTTTTATTTTTAGCTGGTAGTTCTTATTCATTAAATCATGTTGGTCAACGATTAGGACTTTGTCGTGAAAGAGTTAGACAACTATTGGAATTGTATAAGATTCATAACAAAGCGTTGATATTTTTTAAACTCAATCGAGAGCGTATGATAAAACTATTGGAAAATGCAAAGCCTTTAACATTGAATGAAATTCATTGATTTTTTACGTGATTAATTTACTATGAATTTTGAAGAAAGACTCGGCAATACTTTAAGATTTGATGCCTTAGATTCTGCTGAAAAGCTAACAGGTAAATACTATCAAACTGATGAAAAAACTGCTAATATTGGCTTGTTCCTACATATATTAAAGAATGAAGATCTACGTAAAAGGTTGATTCAAAATTGTGATACTTATTTTGGTCAGTCGCTAAAAGATTACATTCAGACAATAAAGACTCTCAATTTTGTACAGATATATGAAGAAGAATTCCTTTGTGAATCAACTGAAAAGACTGAAAATCACTATTGCTTTATAAATTGGGATCTTGGTGTACTACTAAACTTTGAATCTTATAAAAAGAATGTCGTCAATGGTGGTGACTATTACTATAACTGGCAACCTAATGATTTCAAAAACTATCCTCATGAATGTATTTCATCTGGTAGTTTTTGTAAGTCAACTGACAAGTATATCAATGTTGGTTATAGAGATTGTCGTGAAGGAGTTAAATATTATTTAACTTTGATGATGAATTATGGTCAGTTCGTTAAGCCCTGGGTTGAGACACCATTTTATTGGATAACAAATCGTCAGGATTTTAAGAATCAAGACAAGCAAGATAAACAAGATATAAGATTTAGTCATTTAAAAACTGTGACAGAAAAGAGATTGAATCAATTTCCAGAACGGTTTTTAAAAGAAATTATGATTGAGAGGTACAAATGAGAGAATATATCGAAATTGGTGCTTCTCCATGTAATGAGGACTGTATTCAAGTTGGTGACGAAAATTATAATGTGACAGCAAGAAAAGAATGTGCTGCATTTATTGAAGCAATACGAAAAAAGTTAGGTAAAGAGCCTTCAGGTGCTGAGCTTCGAATTAAATCATTTCCTCACGATTTTGGTTCATACTTGGAAGTTGTTTGTTATTATGATACGAATAATGCAGAAGCAATGAAGTATGCGTACAATTGTGAGGCAAGAGCACCTCTTAGTTGGGACGAAGTAGGAATGAATAAAGAGTTAATACTGACAATGAATTAAAAAGGAGATTGATATGACTAAAGTTATTCACAAGACATTGAATATCAAGCTTACATTGCAGAAACCCGAATTGTTTAAGAGTGCAAAAGATGATGACATCATTGAATGTTCTGAAGATGAAGAGGGTAAAGTTGTTAGAAAATTTCTAAAGAGTTTTTTTGACATTAATTATTGATCCTGATGAGAAAAAGAAAGATAAAGAAAGCAAAGTAAGTAAGCCTGTTAAACCAAAAGTAAAAAAACAAGTTGATGAAGAAGATTCAGATGAAATTGAAGACGCACCTGTACCAAAAGATCTTGATGCTGATGCTGGTGAACTTGATATTCAACCTGAAGTAAAAGAAGACAATGACGATGAGTAAGTTAAATCTTAATAAGTTTCCACCGAACGTAACTTTACATGGTTTAACTTTTAGTCCAAAAGAAAGATTATTTCAGTTTGCAAAAAACGAAAAGATAACTGTTGAATTAGCTCAAAAATGGGCAGATTATGAAGGATTACAAGGACTTAAAGATTTAGTACGACAAGCAATAGAGGAAAGTGATGGAGTCTGTTGATATGGACAAGGTCGTCGACCGGCAAGCATGCAGCGGAATCTTTACAATACCAGATGGTTGGTTTGTTGTAAATGTTGATTTTGATGCAGATGAACCTTATTGTACGATACATTCGACTGTTAATTATGAATCTAATGAAGTGCAAAAGATTCTTATTCCTAAGTCTTTAGCATATTTTTTGTCCACTCATTTTTGTGGATCTGCAAAGATGCACAAATTAATTGAGGATAACACGCGCAGTTCGATTAAAAACACAATTAAAAGTGCTTTGAGATGGACATAAAAGCAATCACAACGACAATTCAGAAGCTTTTGGAAAGTTATTATTGGATTCCAACACTTAGTACAGACAAATCGTATTTTCGACAACATGATGACACAGACGGAAAAGCTGACGGTGTTCTTCAAATAAATTTTGATAGATTTGGTGATGCATGGATTTCTATTGATGGACGAAAAATGCTCCGCTTTAGAACAGGTTGCGGCGGAGGATCAAGTCTACGGACACGAAATGCTTTAATGATATTAGCAGAAGCTATTAGATTAGACAATGAGGAAAAACCACAAAATATATGAAACTTAACATCGTTCGTCAGGGTGCTCCAAAAGTAAATGCTGCATGTATAGTACGAAAATCTAAAGATATAGTTTGCATTTCTTTAGATATGCATTCTAAATATTGCGTATTAGACGGACATTTTTCAGGTGATCATCCCAGGCTACTAATTGGTTATGATAAGAATTCAATGCACCTTGGAAAGAAAAAAGGTAGTACTGATGTAGAGTTTTTAGACTTTGATGCATCATGGTCAATATTTAGTATTGATTCAGCTAGATACACATTTAACATTACTTTGCTGAAAAATGCGAAACAAAAATGAGTGGTTTAGCCAAATTGAAAAAAGAACTTACTGAAAAATCTTCTTTGAGTGTGGAACAAGAGACGATTAGAAATGTCATTACGGGAAAAATTTATGAAATTATGCGAGAAGATAATGTTACTGAAAGTAGACTTGCAAGTAAGTTAAAAGTGTCAACAAAATTTGTTAAATTACTTCTAAGTGGTGATAAGAACTTTGATATTGATTTGCTGACTGAAATTCTATATGTTTTAAACAGAAAAATTCATATTACTTTTAACAAGAGCTATCAATGAAATATGCTGAGCTCAAAAAGCTTTGTGAAGAATATTTAGTTGAGTGTGGTTGGGAAGAAAAGAATGTACAAACTTATACGAGCGAAACAACATTGTCAAAAATTTTGAGAGAGTGTGCAATAGCATTTTTTATGTCATCACATGCTGAAGATGCAAAAACTTGGATCCTTCGAGAGCAACTTGAGCACTTAACAAAATACAACGTTCTTGATTTGGAAGATGATGAAAAGGACTTAAGTAAAATAGATGACGACAATATTCCGATGGGTTGCGGTGAAGAAGATAATTTGTAACACGTTGAAAATGCTTTGATAATTCCTCCCTTATTGAAAGGGAGGAACGATGTACAAATCAATTCTTATCATTCTGCTATGTTTTTCTGCACTTTTTGCTGCTAGACAACGCTATTCAAGTTATTGGGAATGGGGTCCAAGAGTAAGTCTTGTTTTTGTTGATGCTGATGAAGGTGGACTCGGTGGAGGAATTCATTTTAAGAATGATTTTCATAAGAATTTTCAGTTTTGTCCAAATATAGAATTTGCTTATGCTGAAAGTGATAACAGCTATTATGATCCACGTGATGATGTTTGGTATAACTATTCAATTTTTGAAACATCAATTAACTGGGATTTAAAATTATACCCAATTCGTGGCTCTGTATGTCCTTATTTTGGAATGGGATTAGCAGCACCAATTATGACGCGCATCAATGATAACTATGATTACATCTATCAAAACGATGTTGATTTTGGTGCAAATCTTCTATTTGGAATTGATTTTGACAATTTCTTTTTAGAACTTAAAAACAAATTTAGCGGATACAACACATTTAAATTTACTTTTGGAATGAATCTTTGAAATAAGCAAAAAGAAAGCGGAAATGTTTATTATTTCCGCTTTCTTTTAGTCTTTACAAATTATTTGTCATCCTCATCAGTATCTTCATCTTTTTCATCAACATCAGTTACTTCAACAATCTCGTCATTATCATTCCAACAGACATTACCCTCTTTTAATTCTTTCAGTGCGAGTTTTTCAGCTTTTGTAGCATCAGTTGCATCAACTTCAATTTCACCTGTTGTGGTTTTTGTGAACTTAACGATAAATGTTTTCTTTTTCTTTGCAGCCATTTCAAATCACCTCCTTCACTCAATATAATTTCTTGTGCAAAGACGGTGTAAATAAAATATTGTCAATTACAAAATAAAAGTACTATAACAAGGATGTAAATTATGAAGACAGAATTTTACTGGCAAACTTTAGTTTTTTTTGCTATTTATATTGTACTAATGTTAATCTACAAAAAAATTAGTGAAAAGGGTATTGCCAAAGATAAATTACTTCATGGTAGTCTCTCGTTCCTCATAGTTGTATTACTAGCTTTATTTTTCAAATCTATAGTTGATAGTATGTTCCTTATCACAATCTTTGCTGTCGGTCTTACTATAATGATTGGTATAACTAAAGAACTCTATGATTATTTTTCTGGTCGAGGACATTGTGACATTAAAGATGTAGTTGCAGATTTAATAGGCATCGGCTTTGGAACTGCTATGATAATTGCAATGTTTATTGCTGCGAGTTAAACTCTACGTTTTATTCTTTGACTTTTAACGTGATTACATATCTATGAAATTAGATAGCTGTCCATTTTGTAGTGAACAACCGACTATAAGTAAGCATCCCAGTCAAAATCTGTTTTCGTTATCACACAGATGTCTTGTGTTAGGTATAACAATCAATCTTGATTGGGCACCAGCTAATCAAATTGAAGAAAAATGGAATACTAGAAAAGTACCAAAAGTCTCACAGTCTTTTGAAAAGAAACTTCTCAAATGGGTTAAAACTCATCATTGGGATTCCCTTGAAAGAGACAAAGATCTTATTTTACGACATATGAGAACTTTTGCAGGAGACGGATAAATCATGTCATGTGCTCATTTTTGTAATGTTAGCGGCAAGTGTGAAGTTGCCAAATTGTTGTCAGATACAACGCAACTACCTGTTGATGAAATGAGCAGATGTCTGTTAGACATTTCAGACCAAAATGAAGATACTTGCGAAGAATTTGTAGAAGTATAAGTAACTGTCAACATCCATGTAGGCGTTGTCATCATAGGAATAAAAGAGGACAAGAAAATAACTGGTACTCAAATGTAAATGTAAAGAATCAAAATTTTCTAAACACGGTCTTTTACCAGGTATTGTCAATAACGGCATTGAAGAAAAATGTACTGAATGCGGCTTACCAATCAAATGACTCCTATACAAATAAAAGCTTTAGACAAATTCAAGGCTAATCTATTGGAATTCCTTAATGGACCAAGTCGTAATCTCTATGTTACAAGTGGCCGATCAATTTCAGTTTATACTCGTAAAGGCGTTCATCTAGTTAATAATAAAAAGACAATGACTTTAGACATCGGAAGTATATGTATTGGTAGAGGTAGAAAAGGTCAAGGTCTCGGCATGGCAACTGTCAACCTGATGCATGAAATGAATCCTTTTGAAGCCACATATATTGAAAGTATTTTAAACAACCGATTCAAAGACCGACTGATTAAAGAAGGTTGGTTAATTGTTCCTGATTCGTGTCCAACATCAGTTTACAAGGAAAAATAAATGAATAAAATGCTCAGTATTACAGATCTTCTTAATTCAGGTTACATTATTGAAAAGAACAGTGTAAGACTTTCCAAAATATTAGTCCCTAAATCAAAGTTTCCATATTTAATTGATACTGTTGGTACTCAACAAAGACATGCTGGTGAATTCTCAAGTTTGAAACTAGGTTGGGAGTATTTTACTAAGTTAGTAAACCGATGATCAAAACAACCGATGAACAACTTCTCTCAATTGTATGTAGTAATCTAATTCGTAGAGTCAATTACTTGGAATTAGAACAGCTCCGTGCAACACGTCAGATTTCAAATAGAACTTTCAACAACACAATTAAGAAGAATCCGTCAGCTTATGTGATTAACCTTCAAAAGAGAAAAATTGGTGACGGAAAGACTGCAACTGCTATTAATCGAATTATGAAAAGGTTTCTTAAATTAAGAAAATTTTCTTTGACTGAAGTACTTGAATTGTTTTCAATTGACTCATATGATTCATAACATACTTAATGAACACGCAGTTAAGCGACTACGTGAAAGGTACAATGTTATACCAAGTAAAGAATTGTGCTTGTATTTAAAACAATGCATATTGAATCGAAATAAGCACAGAAAACTTCTTTATCATGATATTTTACAAGAACGTTTTGTTTATCGGATAGATGCTAGAAGTCACGGTAAAGGTTTTCATCGATATTTCGTGATCGTTACAGACAAGAATAGAGATAGTATTTTTACATTTTTACCAGAAGATTGGTCACCGTCAGATATGAAAGTAAAACACCACAAAAAGATAATAAACAACACAATCTTAAAGATATCTCTAAAGACATCAGAACAAATGAGTATTGATTATTAATTTCTAAGGAGGTAAAATGTTTGGGTTTGAAAAGGTCTTCTGGATAATTGCAATCATTTCAAGTACTGTTCTTGCAATACAATTTGTATTAGCTCTGTTTGGTGTAGACGGTCATCATAGTGTAGACCAAGCTGATCATTCATCAGATCATGACGTATCTAGCTTCAAATTGATGACTGTTCGCAATGTAATCGCATTTTTTGCCATGTTTGGTTGGAGTGGTCTTGCAATGATTCACTCTGGTAACGGAAAACTTGCAACTTTTGTTGTGTCGTTCAGTATTGGTACAGCTTCAATGTTGTTTGTTGCTTTTCTATTCTATCAAATATCCAAACTTGAACAAAGTGGCAATATTCAAATAAATTCATTAATTGGCTGTACTGGAACAGCTTATTTGAATATGACTAATAATAGTGTTGGAAAAGCTAACATCACAACTAAAAACAGTATTATTGAAGTTAAAGCTAAATCAAATGAAGGAGAAATCAAAACAGGAGAACTTGTAGAAGTAATTCAAATTCTCAACGACAATATAGTCATTGTTAAAAAAATCTAAGAGGAGGTGTTCATGTATTGGGTCATAACGTCAATTGTTGCAGCGGTCATTCTTGTTGTCTTGTTAATAAGCGTATTGTCAAGGTACAAAAAGTGTCCTTCTGATAGAGTTCTTGTAATTTTTGGAAGAGTCGGCAAAGGCTCATCTTCAAGATGTATTCATGGCGGTGCTGCTTTTATTTGGCCTATCATTCAAGATTATCAATTTTTAAGTTTATCACCATTACAGATTGAAGTTCCATTAAAAGGTGCACTCAGCAAACAACAAATTCGTGTTGCTATACCTTCAAACTTTACAATTGGTGTTTCAACTGATGAAAAAATAATGCCGGCAGCTGCTGAAAGACTTCTTGGTCTTAAAGAAGAAGAAATTAAGAAAATTGCAGGCGAAATTATCATTGGTCAGCTCCGTCAGGTTGTTGCTACAATGAATATTGAAGACATCAATGCTGATAGAGAGAAATTCCTTGCAAATATATCCAAGAATGTTGAAACCGAACTTGAAAAAATCGGTCTTCGACTCATCAATGTCAACATCACTGACATTAAAGATGAATCTGGATACATTGAAGCTCTTGGCAAAAACGCCGCAGCTGAAGCCATTAACAATGCAAAGAAAGCTGTTGCAGAAAAAGAACGTGATGGTACTGTTGGTGCGGCTAATGCTGTTCAAGAACAAAGAATTAAAGTTGCCGAAGCTGATGCAACAGCAGTTAAGGGTGAAAACCTTGCTAAAATTGAAATTGCAAGTTCAACAGCTGATTTGAGAGAACGAAGTGCTGAAGCAAACAAACGAGCAATTGCAGCTGAAAAAGTTCAAGCTGCTAATGCATTAGAAGAATCATACAAAGCAGAAAAATTAGCTGAAGATGCTCGTGCGGAAAGAGAAAGTGCAACTCAAGTTGCTAACATTGTTGTTTCAGCTAAGATTGCAAAACAGAAAGTTGAAATTGATGCTGAAGCTGAAGCTGAGAAAAGAAGAAGAGAAGCAAAAGGTGAAGCTGATGCAATTTTCCTCAAAATGGAAGCTCAAGCGAGAGGTATTAAAGAAATATTAGATAAACAAGCTGAAGGCTTTAAGAATCTTGTTGCAGCGGCTGGTAATGATCCAAGCAAAGCTGCAATGTTGTTGATTACAGATAAGTTGCCACAACTAGTTGCTGAACAAGTTAAAGCTATTCAGAACCTTAAGATTGATAAGATTACAGTTTGGGACAATGGTTCACATGACGGTAAGTCCTCAACTTCAAATTTTGTATCGAGTCTTATGACGTCTCTTCCGCCTCTTCAGTCTATATTTGAGCAAGCAGGATTTAAACTTCCTGACTTTCTTGGATCCAAAACTGAAGCAAAAGACGTCAAAGCTGTAGTAAAGTAAGTATCTATGAAAGCTAGGGTAATTGAATTTACCCTAGCTTTTTTTATCTACGTGAATCATGTCATTGATTTTTCGCATGATTACTAACATATGAAATTTAGTATAGGTGATAAAGTAATTCTCAAAAGCAAAAAAATTACCTTACACGGTGTAGTACTTTCTCACACTGATGATTCGGACTCTCAAATAGCAAATATTGAAGAATATTTGACTATTCGCACTGATGATAACAAAGTCTACAGCTTTCAAGGTAAAGACTCTCTACGACCAAAAGCAAAAAGTCTACAAAAATGTGGTAGATTTCATGCTTATTTAGAAGAAGAATAAAAATGACTGATGCTCAACGAGCCAAGCTTTTTGACATTAAATGTAGATCAAAATCAGGAAAGCCTGTTACAAAACGCGAACATCAGTTTGCAAGAAAAATGTTTGAAAAATATCCTGACGAATATGGCGAAGATGAAGCAAAGGTCATCATTGCTACATGGCCAATTGGTTCAATTCCTCCAACTATTGAAGAATTGAAAAAAAGACAATGAAATTTAATCATGATTTATACCGTAAAATAAGATCAGTTCGTAAAGAACTTGGTTTACCTGTTGCATGCTTAAATAAACAAGTAATTGGTTACCCTTTGTTCAATAAACAAGTCTTTGATAATGAAACTCAAAAACAATACACTGTTGAAGACATTAGACTTCATTGGTATGCTGGTTGGTACTATGTCTTAATACTCCGAGACAATCAAAACAGTCATGGAGTAAGATTCTGGGAAAATGTCAATTGTCATGATCCAATTATTCTTGATTCAATCAAAGAAAACAAAACAATTATTCAGGTTTTAAATGAGGCTTGAAAATGAAAACATTTAAACGAATTTGTATCAAAGATGCTGTTTTTCAAAACGGTGAAAAGAAATTAGAACTTAAGCGCGGGCAAGAATACATTACTGGTGCTGAAGAAAACAATGGACATGTTTTCGTAATGACACAATATTGGGCATTTGTTCCTGCTGATCTATTTGCCGGAGCAGTACCCGGGCCAGGAGATCCACATCAATAAAGAACTAATGTGAGAAAAATATCTATGTCAACCTCACAAGAAAATGATGAATTTGAAATCCACATCTGTAGAAATCCAAACAGTCTCTGTGATTTAGGTTGTATGGATCGACACGATGAGAGTAAAGAATTGGAAAGAAAAACAGCATGGAAAAAACTTGTAGACAAGTTTACTAAAAAATGTGGGAGGAAAGATGTCTGAATCAACAACATCTGAATCAATAATATCTGAATCGATATCACCTATTCCCAAATTTGAATTTGTCGGTCAACCATTGTCTGAAGAACAAAGCAGACAATTAATGGCTCTCTTACTCAACAAAGACAAAGATGTTCCTTTAGCACAAGAACCTATTCTTGCTAATGAAAAATCTTCACAAATGATTCTAAAACGCATTGAAGCATTCAAACTACCTTTTACAATTACAGCCCAATTTATGATTGCTTCTATTATGACATGGGTATCATCACCCGGAAAACTTGTTGCACTACTTTGGCTCTGTCATAACTATCATAAACAAACTGGTAAAACACTTCTCAATATTGAAGACTGGACAAATATGTTTCCTTGGGGCACACCAACTGACAAAGAATTCGGTCTCTGGTGGGATAAACAAAAATGTAAATATGACAACAAAGTGGACCTTCTTTCACTCTGGAAATAATCGTGGAACTTTTAAATAAATTACTGGACGAACTACAACATCTTAAAGATGCAAAAGATTTGCTTGAATCAATCTGGTCAGAGTTAGGACCTTACAATCAAGCCCTTACAGAAAAAACAAGATACAAATTACAAGATTTCTTTAAGTTTGATGATTCAGAATGAGTACACAAAATGATCACTAAAATTCCTATCGGCAATCACTTTGATCAAACAGTACTTTTCAAAGACATCTTTTTTGAAGGTAACTGTGATTTATGAAGACTATAACAAAAACAGCTAAAATAGATCAAACTAAAACTGACATCAAAGGGCGAACTATATACGTCATAAATGACAGACATTTTATGAAATGTCCGACCTATAAAGATAATTCGCAATGTGTAGGCTACATGAGTTACTCACCCTTTACAAAGTTTTGTGTTAGTTGCAAAATTCTACACAACAAAGAACTTAGAAAGCTAAAACGGATTGATCCTAAATGATCACTCGTATTTCTATCCCAATTCAATCTCCTTTTGACAACACAGTCTTTTTTCAAAATATTTATTTTGAAGGTAGCAGATCACCTACAAAATATGATGTCATCAGTACATTGCGAGCTTATTGTGAAAAAGCTAAAGAAACTGAAGAGTTCACAGGAACAAATTATGAATGGCAAAACTGTATTGATATTGTTAATTCTATTCCCGATTCTAAATGGCATTTTGTAAGTAACAGTACTCTTATTAGTGTTAATATTTTTGTTGATGTGCCAGATTTAGGATCACATCCCTTTACTTGGTCAATCATTAATCCACAGCCAATAACATCAAAGAATTAATACTAAAAGGAAAAATATGGTTCCATCTATAGATGATCCAATAATTGATCTAAACAAACGTAAAGTAGACCCGCTCATTACAAAACCTTTTGACTTTTTAAAACACATTAATAAAACTATCCTCTTCTCAGTATATACCTCTCACTCAAGTGTTATTGAAGGTCACATTGATCGCGTGTCACCAAACAACAAATGCGTACTTATAAATAACATCTGGCATAACATAAATAATATCATTGTCCATGACACACTTGATTAAATAATAATGACAGAATTGAGGACAAATGAAAGCTATCTATGCATTCTCTGGTGATCCAATCACCTTCGGTCATATTGACATCATCAAAAGAGCTACAAAAGTCTTCGATCACCTCATTGTTGCTATAGGCAACAACACTGCTAAAAAATATACATTTACACTTGAAGAACGAACAGCAATGGCAACCGAAGCAACTAAAGACATCAAAAATATAACTGTCACATCCTTCAATGGACTTCTAGTTGACTTTGCCTACATGAATGGTATTCCAATCATCATAAGAGGTATCAGAAACAATAAAGACTTTGATTATGAATATGAATTGTATTTCATCAATGCTAATCAAAAATATGAAATAGATACATTCTTCATTCCTGCAAAACAAGACTTAACACATGTAAGTTCTTCAGCTGCAAAAGCTCTACAATTGGAACAAGGCCTCATCCATGAATATGTTCCTGTCAATGTCAAAAAACGATTAGAACAAGTCATATCACAACAGTATATCATCGGCATCACTGGAGAAATTGCATCTGGCAAATCATTCTTAGGTGACAAATTAGTAACAAAAGCAACTGAAAATAAAGTTGAAGCCCATAACATTGATATGGACTCACTTGGTCATAAACTTCTATCTGATACTGACCCATTAAGCATTAAAGTACAATCTCAAGTAGTTGAAACATTTCCAAATTGTACCGACAACGGAACTATCTCAAGAAAACTACTTGGTGACATCATATTCAACGATAAACTATGTTTGAAACAATTGAATGAAATAATGCGAGAACCACTATTATTAAAATTGCGTCAAGCATTATATAACAAAAAAGGTTTCATCTTCATCAATTCAGCATTATTGGCAGAATTCTCAATGGGTTATTTGTGCAACAACACGGTAATAATCACAGATGTAGATGTCGACACTCAATACGAACGATTATTAGATCGAAATCTTACTGAAAAACAAATTGAAAGACGACTTCAAAGTCAATATGATTATACCGGTAAATTAGCTTATTTCAGTAATGGAAAAGTTTGGACAATTAATGAACGCAGCTCAATCACCTCACTTTTCATTGACATTTTATTTTATTTTAGACTATTTAAGGAATAAATATGGACCAATATACAAAAATAGCATCAATGGAACATTTTGATCAAAATGAATCTAATGGTTGTGCGGCCAAAAAGTATATAATTGAATTTACAGCTAAAGTAAATTCTGATGTATTATGGAAGATTTTAGATAAAGCACTATTTGATTATCAATTAAACTTAGAGTCATCAGTAAGCAATGAGGTGATAAAATGAATCACATCAATCATTTCTTATACAATAAGCACCGTGCCTCACTATTCTTCATTCTAATTACATTGTATATAATAGGAATTGTACTGACAGCAATTACAAAATTCTTTATCTTCATTATCGTAGGTATTCCTTTCATTGTTTTTATGTTATGTCTTACCATTTATGACATGAAACAATTTAATTTGAGACTTTCACAACTAAAAGACGGTAAAATTCACTAAACTCAAGGGAGATTCAAAAATGAAATGGTCAAGAGAACCTATTAAAACTCCCGGTTGGTACTGGTTCAAAACTAAATACATCACAGATGTGCGTCAAGTTGCTGCGACTGACGGCAAATTCATGATTATTAGTGGATCATATGATCCATTACTTGTTGAAGATTTTATGGGTGAATGGGCTGGACCTATACCAGAACCCAAAGACAAATCCAATTCTACAAAAAATAAAGAAGACATATTCAAAAGAATCTTACGAAGAATTCATCTAAGTGATATCACTATCACAAAAATAGCAATAAAAATGACAGATGATGATTATGGTTTCGCTGGTGAACATTTTGAATGCACATTCAAATCACATTCTTCAGGACAAACTCACAATTGTCTTGTTAGTAAAGCTGCATTCAAACATGAATTAGAAAAAGAAAATGAAAATGATGTCATCTTCCTCTAAAAGGAGCAATCTATGTCAGACCCTATCATCACAAACGTAATCAAACAATTCATTCGAAAGAATGTAACTATTAAAAATAGAAAATGTATTAGAACCATTGGTATTCTCGTTGCATTCAAACACAATGATGTTCCATTTATAGGTTGGTCACTTTGTCACAAAAAAGATAAATTCAACAAAGAATTTGGTGAAATACTTGCTATCAACCGTGCAATCAAAACAAAAGCTGCAATCAACCGTGCAATCAAAACAAAAGCTGCATGTATTCCAAATTCAATTGAATCACAGTTTGACATTTTCCATAAAAGAGCTAAACGATACTTCCAACTAAAAAGTGGACAAATCGGGAAGTATGTGAATCAACAGGAGGGATCCATGGGACAAGAATATTGGTTGCGATTTGAAAAAAATACAAACAACCAGGTCAAAAAATACTTAAAAGATAGAAATTTCCCTGCTGATGAAAATGATAAATCTACTATCACTATTGCAAGTGAAAAAGGAAA
>ERZ724518.3-NODE-3-length-72582-cov-6.857750_pt1 | contig 72582 bp, 66 predicted proteins | sample MGYA00376051_ERZ724518 | MGnify/ENA primary metagenome ERZ724518 (study PRJEB28724, sample SAMN07190885) | wastewater metagenome | isolation source: influent of sewage treatment plant in Hong Hong | place: Hong Kong | collected 2016-03-17 ... | reverse complement strand
CCTGCCGTTGATCGCGAAGACGAAATCCGCTGTGCGCCAGAGACTGGTGCAGCAGATCAACTACCTCGACGCTGAAGCCGCCCGGATCCGAGACGCCCAGAGCGCCGGCAAGGCCGGGCGGTCCCGCAAGAACCGGCAAAGCCCCGACCGACTGGAAGTCCGCGCCCGCGAACTCGAAGCCCGCCTCGAACGGCGCACCTCCCAACTCGATGCCGAAGCGCAACTCGCAGCACGGCCACCAAACGTGGTCGGTGCCGCACTCGTCATCCCCGCCGGCCTCATCCCCGGCCCGATCGCGATGTACGCCAAGGAGACGGCTGGAGTCGAGCGCCGTGCGGTCGACGCCGCACTGGCCGCCGAACGCGCACTGGGCCGAGAGCCAATCGAGATGCCGCACAACAACACCGGCTACGACATCCACTCCACCACCCCCGAAGGCGATTCGGTGTTCATCGAAGTCAAGGGGCGTATCGCCGGAGCCGAGGACTTCACCATCACCCTCAACGAAGTCCTGCTCGGCAAGAATGTTCCCGCTGCGCATCGTCTCGTGATGGTGGAAGTCAGCCCCGACGGACCTGAACACGACCAGCTCCGCTACGTCGCCGAGCACTTCCGAAGCATCAACCTCGGTGACCTCGCCGCTACCGACGTCCGACTCAACTGGGCCAAGACCTGGGACCGAGGAACACCACCATGCTGACCTTCGCCGCCCAGCCCGATCGACCAGCCAGAGGACAACACCGGTGACAGACACCCCGAAGCGCAAGCTGATTGAAGTCGGCATCCCGCTCAAGACGATTAACGAGGAGTCCGCTGGAGAGAAATACATACGACTCGGCCATCCCTCCACGCTGCACCTGTGGTGGGCGCGCCGCCCCCTGGCCGCTGCTCGGGCAGTTCTGTTCGCGCAACTCGTCGATGACCCCTCCTCCCATCCGGAGAAGTTCCCCACCGATGAAGACATCGCAGTGGAACGAAAGCGCCTCCACCAACTGATGGAAGAACTCGCCGCCTGGAGCAACGCGAACAACGCGGAGCTACTCGATCAAGCCCACAAAGAGATCTTGGCATCAACGGGCGGCAACCCTCCACCCATACTCGATCCCTTCGCCGGCGGCGGCACCATACCTCTCGAAGCGCAGCGTCTCGGCCTGGAAGCCCACGCATCTGATCTCAATCCAGTCGCTGTTCTGATCAACAAGGCACTTATCGAGATCCCTCCGAAATTCGCCGGGCGGCCGCCGGTTTCTCCCGAAGTTGGCCGAGATCAACTTGCCCATCCCTGGCCGCGCGCCACTGGGCTAGCCGAGGATGTCCGCCGCTACAGCAATTGGATTCGTGTCGAAGCCGAGAAACGCATCGGCCATCTCTACCCCAAAGCCATACTGCCCGATGGCTCGAAAGCGACTGTCATTGCTTGGATCTGGGCTCGGACCGTTAAGTGCCCTAACCCTGCTTGCGGCATCACGATGCCCCTGGCTCGATCATGGTGGCTTGGTAAGAAAAAGGGCAAGGAGGCCTACTCTGTCCCAGTCGTTGTCAACGGAAAGGTTGTCTTCAGCATTGGTCACGACGCGCGAACGGCACCAAGGGGCGAAGACGACGGCACCCTCAAGCGTGCGGGAGCCGTGTGTATAGGTTGTGGCGCCGCGGCTGATCGCGATTATCTGCGAGTCCAGGGCCAAGCGGGGCTCATCGGGCATCAGTTGATGGCCACTGTTGCCCAAGGAAACCGGTCTCGGATTTACCTCGATCCGACGCCGGAAGACGAAACGGTTGCGAAGGTGGCGCGCCCGAGCGGTATGCCAGATCAGGAGCTTGGCTACCACCCAAGGGACGTATCTGCCCCCCCTTATGGCATGACGATATTTTCGGACTTGTTCACTGCTAGGCAATTGACGGCATTCGACATCTTTACCGAGTTGATCGGTGAGGCCCGCAAACATGTGCTTGAGAGTGCGTTAGCCGCCGGCCTACCTGAAGGCGACTGCCTCGAAAACGGCGGCGGTGAGGCTGTCGCATATGCCGACAGCATTGCCTTGTATCTCGGACTAATCGTGTCGCGGCTGACCGACTACCACTCCTCACTCACAACCTGGGCGAGCAACCCGCAAATGGAGATTCTTCGAAACCTGTTTGCGCGTCAAGCAATCGCAATGGCTTGGGATTTCGCTGAAGGCAATCCATTTGGAGATTCATCAGGCACGTTTATTCGAATGGTCGAAGCCGTATCCAAGGTCATCGAGTATCTGCCGACCGGTCCTGTTGGCCATGTGAGCCAGCTTGATGCTAAGTCCGCATTCACAGGCGGCTACTTGGTGTCAACTGATCCGCCGTATTACGACAACATCGGTTATTCGGACCTGTCTGACTTTTTCTACGTTTGGCTTCGCCGGTCACTGGGTTCGGTTTTTCCAACTCTTCTCAGCACAGTTCTGGTTCCGAAAGCTGACGAGCTTGTGGCTAACCCGTACCGTCACGGGGGCAGCGACGGCGCCCGAGAGTTCTTTGAGGCTGGCTTCGGAGAAGTTTTCCGGCAAGCACGTAAATCAGCATTGCCGAACTTTCCCATCACCGTCTATTACGCCTTCAAGCAGTCCGAGACGACTGAAGGCGGGGAAGTCTCGACCGGTTGGGAAACCCTGCTTGAAGCCATGATCCAAGCCGGATGGACCGTCACTGCGACTTGGCCAATGCGAAGCGAGCGCGGAGGCCGGTTGATAAGCGTAGGGACAAACGCCCTCGCGTCGTCGATCGTGTTGGCTCTTCGCCCGCGTCCGGAGGATGCACCGCGGACTGATCGCCGCCGTTTCATCGCAACTCTGAAAGCGGAACTTCCATCGGCGTTGAGGGACTTGCAGCAGGGGGCAATTGCACCGGTAGATCTTCCGCAGGCCGCCATCGGGCCGGGCATGGCAGTGTTCTCGCGATATTCGGCGGTGCTGGAGGATGACGGATCAACGATGCCAGTGCGATCTGCGCTGGCCCGGATCAACGAAGTTCTCGATGAGGTCTTGGTCGAGCAAGAAGGTGACTTCGACTCCGACACTCGGTTTGCGATTGTGTGGTTTCGTCAGTACGGATTTGAGCCCGGGCCGTACGGAGACGCGGACAACATCGCTAGGGCACGAAACGCCTCGATCGACCACCTCGATCATGCAGGAATCCTGACCAGTCGGGCCAGTAAAGTCACACTCCTAGCCCCCGGCAATCTCGACCCCACTTACGACCCCGCGACTGACCCTTCAATCAGCGTCTGGGAGGTCGTCATGCACCTCACCCGACTTCTAGCAGCTGAGGGCATCCCCGCCGCCGCCGCGATGCTGGGACGTGTCCCAGCATCCATCGAGCCCGATCTGTGCAAAGAGTTGGCCTTTTTGTTGTTCTCGGTCTCGGAGCGGCGCAAGGAAACCAAGCTGGCCGTGGACTTCAACGCATTGGGCACAGCGTGGAACGAAATCGCCGCAGGAGCCGCAACAGCAGCGTCTCGACCCGTTCAATCAACGATCGACTTCGAGGGGGAATAGCTAGATGGCGACCAGTAACCGCGAACGCATCCGCCGGGCGTTGGAACTGCTCGGCGAATCGCTGGACACGTTCATCACCGGCGCTACCCGCGACAAGATCCCCGCCGACAAGAACTGGACGATGCTGCTCGCCGCCAAAGATGCCAGCAAGGGCGCCGGCGGCGACAAGAAGTACAACTCGGTCGACCCACAGAACGGGTTGCGGATGCTGACCGAGAACGTCACCGCTCGGGCGATTCCGGGCTGGTATCCGTTCGGGGACTTGCTGTCTCGCGCGGAGCAGAGCCTGGCCAGTGAGATGCGGGAAGTCCGCGACCGCGAGGCCCACCATGAGCCCTTCACTGCTGATGACGCTTACCGGGCCCTGGACACCGCAGAACGGCTGCTGCGGGCCATCGGTGCGCCTGAATCGGCTGACGAAGTCAAACGCTCGCGGATCGACCTGCGGCGGGTGTCCTCCGAGCAGGAAGACCGCCGCGTGGTCAGGATCGCCGGTGCTACGGAGGTCGGCTCGGTTGGACTTCCACCCTGGAGAGAAGTCCTACGGCCCCACGATGATGTGGCCAGGGGCAACTTCCGGGCCGCGGAGTTCGCCGCAGACCTGGCGATGGTCGCCCGCGGCGAAGGAGATCCCGAATACACCGACCCTGTCGAGTTCTTCCGCCGCACCTTCCTCACAGGGGGCCTGCGCGACCTGATCACCCGCGCGGTCAAACGGCTCTCCGGGGATATGAACGCCTCTCCAGTGATCAACCTGCAGACCAACTTCGGCGGCGGCAAGACCCATTCCATGCTGGCCCTGTGGCACTTGGCATCCGGCCGGCCGATCACCGAGTACCCACAGGAGATCGAGGACCTGCTAGGGGCAGCCAAGCTCGGCCGGCCCATCGGGCGGGTCGCACTGGTTGGTAACCATCTGGAACCGTCGGGCCTGAAACCCAAACCGGACGGCACCAAGATCAACACGCTGTGGGGCGAGCTGGCCTGGCAACTCGGCGGTCGTGAAGCCTACGAGATCGTCGCCGAAGCCGACCGCACCTCCACCAACCCCGGCGACAGCCTGCGCGAACTACTCACCAAATACGCTCCGGCGGTCATCCTGATCGATGAATGGGTGGCCTACGCCCGCCAGCTCTACGGCCGAGACGACCTCGCCGGCGGCAGCTTCGACACCCAGTTCACCTTCGCCCAAACCCTCACCGAGACAGCCAAAGCCGTCCCCGGGGCACTGGTGGTCATCTCAATCCCGGCCTCAGCCCGGGACACCGACGGCGACGACAACATCAGCGAGGAAGAAGTCGGCGGCGAGAACGGCCGCGAAGCACTGCGCCGGTTGCAGAACATCGTGCGACGGGTTGCCGACCAGTGGAAGGCCGCCAATCCCGAAGAGTCCTTCGAGATCGTCAAACGGCGGCTGTTCACCGCACCCGACGGGGAAGCTCTGGCACGGATCAACGCCACGGCCAACGCTGTCGTGAAGTTCTACCGCCAGCATCACTCCGAGTTCCCCAGCGAGGTCACCGAGAACGCCTACACCGACCGTATCCGCGCTACCTACCCGATTCACCCGGAACTGTTCGACCGGCTCTACCAGGAGTGGTCGACCCTGGAGCGGTTCCAACGCACCCGCGGCGTGCTGCGGTTGATGAACACCATCGTCGGCTCGCTCTGGCGCAGCAACGACACCGCGCCACTGATCATGCCCGGCTCCGTGCCTCTTCGGGACGCGGACGTGATGACCGAGATAAGCCAGTACCTCGAGGACCAGTGGAAGGTCATCATCGACACCGACGTCGATGGAACCAATGCAGCGCCAACGCAGGTCGATCGAGACAACCCAGATCTCCTCGGTAAGCGCTTTGTCACCCAGCGGCTGGCCCGCACCGTGTTCGTTGGGGCAACCCCCACCCTGAACAGCGCCCACAAGGGCATCCATAAGCAGCGGGCATTCCTGGGAACCGCACTCCCCGGCGACGTGCCCGGCAACTTCTACTCCGCCCTTAACCAACTCGCGGACAAAGCGACCTACTTCTACTCTTCGGGGGAACAGTACTGGTTCGATACCCAGGCCAACACCACCCGCACCGCCCGCGACTACGCCGAACGGCTTCACCCCGAGGATGTGTGGGTCGAAGTCATCCGGCGGCTGCAGGACCACCGCAGCCCATCTGCGGATGGGTTCGCCGCCGTCCACGTCGCACCGGAGAGCTCCGCTGATGTTCCCGACGGGCAGGAAGCCCGGCTGGTCATCGTGCCACCGGCTCACGTCCACGACCGCCGCCAGGGCGCCGACTCGCCAGCCTATCAGTGGGCAACTCAGGTGCTGGAGCGCCGCGGGTCCGGGGCGCGGACCCACCGCAACATGTTGGTGTTCCTGGGGGCCGACGCTGCTCGCTACGACGAACTGCAGTTCTCGATTCGCGAATACCTTGCCTGGAAGTACGTGCGGGACAACGCAGATGGCGCGCTCAACCTGACGGCCCAGCAGCGCCAGCAAGCCGTCGAGCGCCTCGAACGCGCCGACCGCACGGCGAAGGACAGGCTGCTCGGCGCCTATCACTGGGCCTTGGTCCCATCGCAACCTGATCCGGCCCGGCCAATGCAACTTGAGGCGATCAAGGCCGAAGGCAGCCCGGACAACCTGGCCAAGCGCACCGCCGCACGGCTGATCGAGAAGTCCGAACTCGTCCTTCGCCGGGCATCGGCCGCGATCCGCCTCGATCTGGACACGACCTTGGCCGCGGTCTTCGACCGCGACGGCCACATCAGCCTGGGAACCCTTTGGGCCTACTACACGACCTACCCGTACCTCGCCCGCCTGCGCAATCGCAAAGTCCTGGAAGACGGGGTCCTGTCCTCACTCGACACGCCCATCGACTGGCAGAACCAAGGATTCGCCCTAGCCGACGGCTGGGACGGACAGAAGTACACCGGACTGGTCCTGCCCACCGACCCTGCCGGCGAGCAGCGGGCCACGGTCGACAGCCTTCTTCTAGTGAAGCCGCGACGCGCGGAAGATCAACGCGCTCATGAGGTTCCGCCCGGAGCACCGGAGCCTCCGGGGCCGCCACCCGGTCCTGGGCCGCATCCGCCGGGGCCGTATCCCCCCGGGCCTGCGGCGCCACCGCCTGCGCCACCACGACCGGAGCAGACGCGGTATTTCGGCACAGTCAAGCTGAACCCCGACTTCTACGCACGGGACTTCGGCAAGATCACCAGCGAGGTGATCCAGCACCTGGCCGCCGTTGACGGTGTGCAGCTGGAGGTCAGGCTTGAGATCACGGCCGTCGCAAACAACGGGTTCGACGAAGCCAAGATTCGGACGATCAGGGAGAACGCCCAGACACTGAAGTTCGAGCAGTCCGGGTTCGAAGCAGAGTGAGGATCACGGCTTCGAACGCAACCGCTGACCGAGTGCCTCTGGCAATTGCGTCGTTTTTGTCCAGGCTTAACTCAACGGCCTTCGCTAGGAACGCCTCAAGGAGAACCGCATCGACACTGCCAGGAACGTTTTTCCTCCGGATCTCGGGCCGTCGCGCCAGTTTCGTTCTGAGTTCGTCGCGCGGATCGGTCGACCAGCGACAGCATCTGCTCGGTAGTAATCTCAAGCCGTTGCCCCTTGGCGAAACCCCAGTCCAAGAGCTTCACTTCGGTTGCTTCATCGGCTACCCCTTTTCCGATGACGGCCCATCACCGGGGTAGGCTATGTCTTTGCGATGTTCGACCCGATGATTTTGTGCAGGAGGGACCCGCCGGGCGACTTTAGGCTCGATGCATGACTCTGCACCAGCACGACGTAGCAGGACTGGAGTCTTCGGAAGCCGCCACCGAGACCGCCTCGGCCGTCGACGATTGCCGCCGCGCTGGCACCTTCTTTCTCGGCTGGTTGATCCTGGCGGCGGCGATGTCGCTTTCCGGCAATGTCGGTCATGCTCTGCTGATCGCGCCATCGGAAACCCGTTGGCTGGCCGCCCTCGCGGCTCTGGTGCCGCCGACGGTTCTTCTGGCAGCAACACATTCGGCGACCTGGCTCGTCCGCGCTCGATCGGTTGGCTGGGTGTACTGGGTGGCGCTGGCCCTTACCGCCGCGTTGGCTCTCGGATCATTCGCTCTGTCGTTCGACGCGCTGCGTTCCTTCGCGGTCATGCTGGGGATTCGAGAGTCCATGTCGTGGATCTGGCCTGCGGTCATCGATGTCGCGATCGCACACGCGACGCTGTGCTTGCTGTCGCTGACCAGGCCCAAGCGGGCCAAGACGTCGCACGCGGTCGAAGCGAAGCCGGAAGCAACACCTTCGTCGACTTCGGCGCACACCGGCGGCTATATCGCGCAGGGCGAGACCGAGCAGATGGTTGAGGATCGACCGCAATCTCTGCTGCCGAACCCGATGCGAAGCTCGGCGCGTGCGCGGACTAGCGAGACGCAAGCCGGGCCCATGCCCAAACGTGAGTCGAGCAGCACCTACGCATCCGCTTTCGCGCCGGCCGCTGTGCGCCACGGACACCCGCCAACCGACAGCGGCGCCGATGGGCAGCGCCCACTGGGACGGGCATTGAGGGCCGTACCTGCCCGCGCGGTCACATCAGCGCTGCCCGCGTCTGAGTTGTGCACTGAGACGGGCGTGGAGTCCACCGTTGAGAGTTGGCGCCCGATGGCGGAGTCGCTGGTGCGCGAGGGGATCACCACGAAAGAGCCAGATCTGATCGCCAAGATTCTCGCCGACAATGCCGCCGGTACCCCACCGAGCACGATCGGACGCCGCCACGAGGTTCATCACACCACCGTGAATCGAATTCTCTCCGCCGCCGAGCAGCTGGCCGAGACCAGCACCGCGGCCAGGTAGGCAAGACCGCTCGTCGGCGTGGGCGTTGGGGTTCGGCCTTACGACGCGGCGCGTTCGATGCCCAATGAGCGTTCGCGCAGAAGAAAGGGAAGGCTGACGCCTTGGGTCTGCGCCTCGCCGCGCAGTCGTTCCATTTGGTCAGCCGTGAAGCGTACGAACACACCCTCGGTGAGTTGTCGAGTCTCGGTCCCTTTGCCACTCATCGCCGTTCCCTTTCGCGGTGCACGAAGATGGTCCTAGTGTAGGACATCCATGTCGTTAATTAGCGACATTGCTCGTCAGGTGGCTTCCGCATGTCGCTACGAGTGTCCTTATCTAGGAGCATAATGTTCTAGACGGGACGACGAGAACCGAACAGCCGACGTAAGCAGGGATGAGCGAGCCTAAGACACCACCCGCCGGGGTCGAGACGGAACCACAGGGTCCAGTGGTGCCGTTGAAGGAGGCTGCGTCCCGGCTGGGTAAGGATCCGCGCACGCTGATCAAGGCGATCACGGCGGGCCGGCTTCGCGGTGGCGCTCTGCCGCGGCCGGAACGGCTGCGGTGGTACGTCTACGCCGACGAACTGCCTGCTGCCGCGGGGGCGGCGGTTGCGGTCTACTCCCCCGCGGATGCTCTGGTGGAGGATCTGCGTTCGCAGGTGGTGTCGCTTGCTGAGGCGAACCGGTTGTTGATCGCCGCTCAGCAGGATCTTCTTGATGCCGGCGATGCCGATCAGGGTTCGGCGGCGAAGTACCGCGCTGCGGCGCGGCGCTATCTGGATGCGTTAGGGCAGTTCATGACGCCGGGTCATCTGGGCGACCTGGTCGATCAGTAGGGCCGTTCAGCCGGCTGAGTTCACCGAGCAGTTTGAGCAGCTTGCTTATCCCGTCGGCGCCGAGGTAGGTGCGTAGGGCGTGGGCGAGCTGTTCGGGTTGGTTGTCGAAATCGGCCAGCGCCGAGGCGATGACGCGGGAGCGGCTCGGGGGGCGGCGTTTGCCGCTGTCCTGGTCTGGGTCGTTGTTGCGGTCGAGGGTGGCCTGCCACCGCGCGACCTGTTCGGCGAGCGGCACTTTGGCCAGTTGCCGCGCCTCGCGGATGGCCAGTTCGCCGCGCCGTAGCGCGCTTTGCAGTTCTGGCGCCAGCTTCAGTAGGGCGCGTCGCTGGGAGACCCACGCCGCGGTTCTATGTAGCCGTGCAGCGGCTTCGTCGGCGCGTCCGCACTCGGCGACGAGCGCCTCCACAGCGCGCGCTTCTTCGATGACGTCGAAGTCCTGGCGGTCGACGTTTTCGGCGATGCACGCTGAGATGAGGGTGATTCGGTCGCGGGCGATCTCGTCGTTGATGACGACGGCGAGGTCGCTGCGGCCGTACTTGTGGGCTGCGGCGAGTCGGCGGCACCCGTTGATCACGACGTAGCGTGCCGAGATCTGGTCCTCGGGAAACAGTTTGAGGTATGCGGCGCTGGTGACTGCCAGCGCGGGTTGGAGTTGGATGTCGGCGATCGATTCCAGATCCGCGAGGTCCCCGACGTCTTCGCGCGGATTGCGTGGATTGGCGGTGAGGTCGCTCAACACGATGGCGTGGCCCTGGATACCGTCTGGACCCTGTGCGCTGCGGTCCACCGGTGATTTGTGGCCCACGGATGCGGCGAGGTCGGCGAGGTTGGTGCGCTGTCCCCGTGCCATCAGCGCACCGCCGCGACGTTGAGTTCGAGGGCGAACTTGTAGAAGTCTTCTCGGGCTTGCAGCGCCACCCGGTTGAGCGGGTACTCGGTGACGACCTGACCGTCGGCGCTGGCTCTGGCGTGCAGCTTGTAGTGCCTGATCACGGTGTTGGCCAGCGGCCACCCGTTGGCCTTGACGAAATCCTTGGTCTGGTTGAGATCGTAGGTTCCGTCGCGCGGGTCCCAGTTGTTGATCACCACGATGTACCGAAGTCCGCGTGGCTCAATGACTTTGGTGATGGTCCGGGCGGTCGGATCGAAGCTGAGCGGCTCGGTCTCGATGGGGACGATGACTTGGTCGGCCATGTCCAGGACGGTGCGCAGCACATCTGCGGCGGGCCCGCGCCCGAGTGGATCTGATCCACTGCCGTCGCCGTCGAGGTCGATCCATCCTGGAGTGTCGACGTAGACATGCTGGATTCCTGGAAGTTCTTTGAGCGCGGCCAGTCCAGCCAGATCGTCGTGAGCTTGCGCGATGTGGAACGGCAGGTCGTTCATGCGCGAGGCCCACCATACTGCGGATCCTTGCGGATCGACTGACAGCGCCAGCACCGGAGAGGTGGCGTCGGGGTCGTCGTCGCGGTTGAGGACGTCGGCGGTGACGGCGGCCAGGTTGACCGAGATCGTGCTCTTGCCGACACCGCCCTTTTGATTGAGCACAACATGAATCGCCACGTGAGGGCCTCCCGTTTGCTTCCCCCGCAGTAGCGGGGTACTTCGGACCAGACGGACTTACCCTACGGTGCAAGGGGTTTGGCGGCGACCCGACACGCGGGGTCGTACATCGTTGTGACGGCTCGACTGAAGCTCAGGCGCGGGGACTGTGTTGCGCCCGGTGCGCGGGGCGCTCCTCCGTGCGCGGGGCGGCGTCGGCTGGCAACCGCTCCGGTCGCTCGCCAGGCCCGCGTGCGGTAGGGATCCCGCGCGTCGTGAATGGTCGCTTGGAAGGGCGGTGCCGTCATCGTGGCGCACCGGAGAGGAGTGTTTGCCGATTAACCGCGGTTAATTCGGTAGCCGCGATCACGGGCGGGGGCGGGCCCTTGGCGGGCGGCGGCGATGGGCTCTACGGGGTGGTTGGAGGTAATGTCCGGGCCTCGCCTCAGTGTCTGGGTTTGGTTGAGCTGAGGAGGTCCCCCCGGACACTCTCGGCCCCCCTCTCCTCCCCCGGCGCTGGCTGCCCCGGCTTGCGTCGGACGTCCGGGCGCAGACGCCGTTCGGCCGCAATTAACCGCGGTTAATTGGGTTCGCACTGGGCCCGGGGTCAGACGCCAGTCCGTGACTGCGCCGGAGGGTCGGCTGGGGTGCTCTTCGATGTTGCAGCGGGCCACCTCGCCATACGTCGGCCGATCCGTCACGTGACGCTGGGTGTGGGTCGGTGTCGGCGATGCATCCGGTGCCTCGGCGCGGTCGTGATCGGTGTGATGTCACCGTCGCGCCCGCGGCTACCGTTTTGCGGCCTGGGGCTGCGGTGGGTCTCAGCGGTGCGGTAGTAGGTCGAACTCGTAGCGGAGGGCTTGTTCTACGAGCGCACTGCGTGTCCCGGCCCCCCACGCCAGGACCAGGTTGTCGAGTCGCTGCCCGTTGGCGGCGGTGACGCCGGAGAGCACCACGGTGCGTGGCGCGGTGGCGTGCCTGCGGCGGCGCGGCACTGCGTTCGAGGAGGGTCGCTCGAAGAGCTGCCCCTCCCCTACCGCGTCCTGTTGGTTGGCCCAGGTGGTGGCCAGGCGCGTGGCGTGGGCTTCGATGGCGTCGAGAACGATGGCGCCCATGGTGCGCGCGAGACCGCGGCGAACTTTCTTTTCCGCGAGCTGAACTCGGTAGAGCTCGTCGTAGACCTCCGATGACAGCAGGACCTCCGGCGGGCGAATCCGCGCCTTGTTCGGCTGCTGTGCATCGCCGGTGTGGTTGGTGGGCTGCGCTGCTGGGGTTGTCAGCAGAACGGCGGTCTGCGGAACGGCGGTCGGCGAAGGGGTTGCGGGCGAGGCGGGTTGGGCAGGAGAAGTCGTCGTCGCCGGCGGGGGTGGCGTCGGAGTTCTGTGCGGGGTCGAAGGCGCCGCTGGTGCCGACGGTGGCGCGACCGGCTGCGGTGTCTGGTGTGTCTTCGGGGCCGGCCACAGGTCGTCGAGGTCTTGGTCGAGCGCGGAGGGATCGAAGACCGGTTTGGCTTTCTGGCGGGTCGGGGTCATCCGGCGCTCACCTCCATGGGTGTGGATTCGAAGCGGACGAGGCGGCCGATGATCTCGCGGACCAGTTCCTGGTAGTCGGCGGCGAGACCGCTGGGGTCGCTGGTCCACAGTCCTCGTTCGGGACTTTGTTTGTCGCGCAGCCGGGCCAGACGGCTCCGGCGGTCGTCGTGGGCCAGCGCGACCAGCTCGCCTGCGGTCCTGTGCAGGGTGCGCATGTCGACGGCGGCGGCTGGCGCCGAGCGGATGGTGATGTCGAAGGGCGTGGTCCCGCTTCCCTCGAGCATCTCGCGGACCTGGGCGAACACCTCCTGATTGCGTTTGACGGCGCGCGGGTTGACGTCGAAGAGCAGCACGCCGAGCAGCTGAATTGACGCGCCGTGTTTGCGGGCACGCCAGAACCGGCGGGCGAGGCGTTCGACGCCGCCCAGGCTTGCCTGATCGTCGCGGGTGGGTATGAGGAGGTAGTTGGCGACGGCCAGGTAGGTGTCCAGCAGTGGGACGTCTCCGGGTCCGGAGTCGATGACGACCAGGTCGTACCCCTCGGATTCGCACAGCGCTGACAGCGCGGTCTCCAGGTTGATCGCCATGTTGATGCCGTTCTCGGACATCAGATGCGCTGCGGCGCCGACGACGGCCAGTTGGGGTCCCCCGGCCACGACGTCGAGGTTGGGCCGTACGTTGCGCACTGGTACCAGTGGGGCCCCGTATTGCAGGGTTTGCGACAGTGACTGGCCGCGGTCGCCGGTGACGCCGAGATCCTCGACGGTGACATTGGCCTGCGGGTCCCCATCGACGACGAGCACCCGTCGTCCCCGCTTACCCGCCGCGGCAATCATTTCCGCCACCGCGGCAACCGTGGTGGATTTCCCGACGCCGCCCTTCTGATTGGCCACGAGGATTGTTCGGGCCGGTCCGCTCATCGTCATGGCGGCCAACCTAAGTCCCGACGCGCGGATTCCCGTGGCGCCGCACCACTGTGTGATCGAACCGTTACTGGAGTGGCTGTTGGGGCTAGTTGTCGTTTGTGTGATTGGGGTGCGGCACGGACGACTCGGCCGGCGGGTGGCGGTGGGGGTGGACGGCTGAACTACGGGCCGTGTAGGCGGCGGAGTGTTCGCTCCATCGTCCGGCCGTGTGTCCGCGACACCGTCAGTCTGGGTGCACTGCCCGGGGTTGCGCCCGAAATACGCCAGTACCGACGTCCGGTGCACCGGACGTCTCAGGCACGGCAGGTCAATCGGCGTTCGACGCGTCATCTGTACGAGGGTCAAGCGTCAGTACGTCCGGTCGTACGGACGTTTCACGCCCGGCGTAGTTCCGAGTGAGGTCCGTTTGGTTATACGGCCTCTATGCGTCTTCAGACGCGTCAATCATCCGGTGTTGTTCCGTCATTAGCCCGTATATTGCAGGTCAGCGCTGCATCGGCGACGCCGGTGCGGGTCACTGCCGGGCTCGGGGTGAGCCTTCATCCCATGCAATGCCGCAGCCGATGGTCCGGGGGCGCACCGGGAACCAGGTTTGGTCGGTCTCGCCCAGCGCGGCGGGGTCCTGGTGGGGAAGCGTCACCACAGGCGCCGTCGGTATTCAGGATGACCCAATGCTGTTGGCGCCAGAGAAAGGGCGCGTCGGGAGCTCGATCTCGGGAGCAGACACGGTAGCCGAGCCGGCGGGCCAGTTTTGGGTCAAGGCTCGCGATCGAATTGGCGCAGCGTACGCAAGCGGCGAACAGGGTCGACGCGGTGTCCTTGCCGGGGGGCTCGCCGAGACGAGACTCAAGAGAGTCCGCCGTCAAGCGGCAGTCTGGCGCCATGATCTCGCAGTGCCCGCTGGCCCGTGCCCACACCAGCGCGGCCGCGGGTGCCGGCGTGGAACAACGAACGCCGGCGGGGGGAGGGGACTCCGGCCGCACAGGGGAACGCACAAGCGGCCGGTGGCTCGCGGCGACGGCCCCGGTGGCGCGTGGGGGAGGAGTATCCGCGGCGATGGAGCTCAGTCGATGCGCCACGGGGGTGAAGCGGCCGTCGATCCACACACCCGCCCACATTCCCCACGAAGGCCGGCATGTCAGCGCGCGGCGCGCGCACCACCGGCGGCGCGGGCATCGCAGGCAGGCGGCCAACGACTGTGTCCGCGCGGCGGGATCGAACCACTGATCGGGGTCGGCGTGGCAGGGCAGCGGCACAGTCGCTGCCACGCAGTCCGGTTCGGCTGGATGGTTCATGGTGTCGCCGCGGCACCGCTGCCGCGCCCTTTCCGCCGCTGCGCGATCTCGTCGAGGATCGCCCGCGCGGCCCGGTGCCCTGGACCCTGCAGGGCAGCACGTCCGGCCTCGCGGGCCCGGCGCTGGGTTTCGCGGTTCTCGATCTGGGCGTCGATGCGTTGTCTGACGGCGAGCAGTTCGGCCTGCTCACGGGCTTCGTCTAGGGCTGCGGGCCGTTCGGCGGGGTTGCCGTGACTGGCGAGGATCTTGCCGAGCAGCCCGATCGGTTTGTACGGGCTTTCCGGGATCCAGTGGCCGGTGCCGACCCAATCGGTGATCAGCTGGTTGAGGTCCCGAGGTGTCCAGCCGTGTTGAGCGACTGTGGTCAACATCGCCGCCCACGGTCCGCCGGTGCGATACCGGCGGGCCCAGGCCGGAGTTTGCGGATCGGCTATCCAGTGATTTGCCAGCAGGAGCGCCCGGTTGTCCGGGCGAGGGCGACGCGAAGCGGCGCTGCGACCGGCGCTTTTGCGCCGGGTGGTGGTAGTGAGTGATTTATTACGGGAGTTGAAGGGGTTAAAAGAAGACCCTCCGGGATGGGGTGACAGCGATCGGAACCGACTGTCGTGCAGAGCCCACACTGAAGCCCATCCGCGTCCACGGTCGCCGACGCGCCAGCTGGCGAACCTCTCGTCACGGGTGCGCTGCCGGCCGCGCATTACTTCGGTCGCGACGCCGAGCAGCCGTAGTGCGGTCGAGGCCCGTTGTACAGTGCGGATCGAGAGGCCGGTGATTTCGGCGAGACGGTCGTTCGTTGGACGGCAATTACGGCCCGTGCGGTGATCTGCGAACGATGCCCGCGCCTCGGCCACTGCCATCACCGATTTCAGGCTCACGGGGTTACCGGGCATGGCAGGGCGGACATGACTGTCGTAGCGGTTGCGGTAGGCCGTAGGCACGGTCTCGTGCACCCACTTCCGAGCGCGACCGCTCCAGCAGGGGATAGCCGCCACCGGCTCGATTTCAAGGACGATGCGGGGGAGTCGGTCGAAGCACTCGCCCCCGGCCCGGCGGATCCATTCGGGTGTGGTGCGGGCGGTGCCGCGCCGGCGCAGCAGAGCGCTCGACCCGTGGTAGCGGTGCGTCAGTAGAGTTGCGGTGTCACGGTGCGCTGCAGGTAGACCGCCGGGCGGACATGCGCTACCGTGGGATGCGTCGTTCATGACGATTCCCTTCAGGGAGGGGACGCGCGAAGACACCAAGGTTCGAGCGGCAACTCGGACGTGACGACCCTCGGTCTCAGGACCGGGGGTTTGTCCGTTAGGCGCTTCGCTGTGAGGTTTTCACTTGTGCCGCCAGGGTTTACGCGCCGGCGGTGTGGTTGGTCGGATGCCTCCTTTCCGTCTCAGTGGCGCTCGGTGTGGCGCAACTAGCCTTCCCACGGCGCGGATATCCGCGCCGACCCGGGCGCGGATATCCGCGCCAGCCTGAGCATGCCCCACGGGCTCCGCAGCGGCGGGTAGGACACGCCGCACCATCTTTCGCACTGATCACTCTGGTTCTCCGACGCCTGGCCGCGGCCAGCGTCGCTAGCTGGCGTCGTCGCCAGGCGCGCCTTTACCGACAAGTCCGCCATGAGTGGCCAGCGATCGAAGCTGGCGTAGCGCGAAGTTGCGCCCCCGACCTTCTTTGGGGATGTGCACCCCCGACCACATGCCTTCGGCGCCAGGGGTGTCGAGTGCGTCCTTGGCGCACTGCCAGCGCCGAGGGCAGCCTCGGCAGAGCGCCTTGAGCTCCGGGTCCTCCCCGCCGGCGGCCCACCTGTCGGGGTCGGAAATGCATGGCTGGGTGCTGCTGCGCACCGATGGTTGTTGGAGTGTCACGGTCACCGTCGCTCCTCCCACTGAGCTATCGACTGACCCGAACTTTAGCACCAACATTTAGCACCGCACACACTTGCTGCTAAATCTAGTGCTAAATGTAGGTCCCGACGCGGGGTGCTGAGGGACTGCAAGAGTTAGCGCTTTTCATCGCTGGAGTCACCCCGTGACGCGCCCGCCGTTGTTCCGAAATCGTGATAACCGCTGGCTACACTGGCGCGGTGGAGGACGACGAGATCGACGACGGGATTGCCCGCGCGGGCGCCGCCGTCGCAGCTCGACGCCTCAAATTGGGCATATCGCAGCGCGAGTTGGCGCGCCAGAAGGTGATCACCGCCCCGTCGTTGATCCGCCTTGAGAAAGGCCGCTCGTGGCCCAGGGAGCGCAGCAGACACGCACTAGAGCAGTGTTTGCAGTGGCCGGCGGGAACCTTAGCGCGCATTCGTGACGGCGGCGATCCGCCCGCAGAAACGTTAGCGCCACCCACGCCCGGCGCGGCCGCCGACGAAACGCTCGCGCCACCCAGCGGGTCGGGCGGCGCTGTTCTAGTGGTCGAGGCGCTGAAACTGGCCCTGGATCGTTTCGACACCGCTATCGACGACCTCCCCGCGGCGACGTACCCGGACTTCCCTAGCCGGGCATCGACCATTCTGGCTGACCTGCGCAAGCTGGAGGCGTTGGCAATTCGCGCGGTGCGCCATAGCGAGGGCTCTCCAGCTGAGGTGGTCAAATCACTCGGTCATATTCGGGGCCGCTACGACGAACTCATGCTCAAGGCCGCGGCTCATCCGGACGCCACGCTGGGCCAGCGGTTGTACGCGGCGCGACGTGGGGCGAATCTGAGCGCGGGTGAAGCCGCCGCCGTGGGCGGACTTGCGGTGCAGCTGGTGGAGGAAGCCGAGGCGGGCGCGCCGCTTGGCGCCGAAGATGCCGCGAGGGTGCAAGCACTGATTGCCGAGCTGTCCGGTCCTTGAGGATCGTCTTCGAATTTGGTGCAGGAAGACATCGAAGCAGGCTCGAAAATGGATGCATGAGAATCTGTTTAGCGACAGCGCTGACGGTCGCCGCCACTGCTGCGGTCGCGATCCCGGCGACGGCGTGTGCGGCTCCGGTGGACGCCGCGCCGGCAACGGCGACGGTGCTGCGCGTGGTCGATGGTGACACTGTGGATGTTGTCGACGACGCTCGTGGACGCTTGCGGGTGCGTGTTCTCGGCATCGACACCCCCGAGACGAAAGGCACCGAGGAGTGCTGGGGCCGCCAGGCGACAGAGTTCGCGACGGCGACGCTGATGAACCGGCGCGTCGCGGTGCTTGGAGACGCCAGTCAGGATGCACGCGACCGCTACGGGCGGACTTATCTGCACTAGTCAAGTTGAATGGGTGTGGATGCTGAGGAGCGCCAAGCGCTCGTGGATGACGGTGTTGATCCGGATGACCCGAGCGTTGTTGCCGCGATTGATTTGGTGCGGTGGGAGTCGTCGCTGCTTCTCGGTCAGGACGATTGACTGCTGAGCTCGTCGGCGAGGGCCTGAACGCGGGTGTTGATGTCGTCGCGGATGATTCGCATGCGCTGGATGCCGTCGATGCCGCGTAGGGAGGGTTCGTCGGTATCCCAGCGTTGAATGCGGGTGCCGGGGTGATTGTCGAGGTGGGCTTGGCTGCCGACGATGACGACCAGGTCGGCATCGTCGAGCATCTGGTCGGTCAGCTGGGTGGGCTGATGGCCGCTGATGTCGACGCCGACTTCGGCCAGCACCTGCGCCGAGAGGGTGTTGACCGCGGTCTTGGCGTGCGTGCCGGCCGAGGCGATGTGGATGTTGGGTGCGGAGAGGTGGCGCATGAGTCCGGCGGCCATGACTGATTTTCCGGCGTTACTGACGCAGACAAACAACACAGATGTCTCTGCCATAGTTGGTGTGTCCCTGGTGTTTTCGGGGTTATCGGGTGATGGGGACGTTCAGGTCGGCCAGTAGTCGGCGGACGCGTTCGTCGATGTCGTCGCGGATCGGGCGTACGGCGTCGAGGCCTTGGCCGGCGGGATCCGGGAGTTCCCAGTTCTCGTAGCGTTTTCCGGGGAAGATCGGGCAGGCGTCGCCGCAGCCCATGGTGATGACGACATCGGCGGCCTGGACGATTTCGTCGGTCCAGGGTTTGGGGTATTCACCGGTGATGTCGATCCCGACTTCGCGCATGGCTTCGATGGCGGCAGGGTTGATCTCGTTGCCGGGTTCGGACCCGCCCGACCAGGCGATCGCCTTGTCGCCGGCGTAGTGGGTGAAGAACCCCAGGGCCATTTGGGAGCGGCCGGCGTTGTGCGTGCAGAGGAACAGCACGGTCGGTTTGCCGTCGTTGATGTGGCCTTCAACCCTCGCGAGGGCGTGGAGGCGCTGGCGGGCGAATCGTTCGGCCAGCAGGGGCAGGAAGTTGGGAATGGTGGCGCGGCTGGCGAATTGGTCATATGAGGAGCAGAGAAACCGTTCGATGGTTTCGGTGCCGAACGTGTCGGCGAACTCAGATTCCAGCCGGGTGGCGGCGGATTTCAGCGCGAGTTGTTGGTCGATGGAAAGGTCACCGCGTAGCTGATGGGTCACGGGGCTGTCGGTCATGGTCGATCATTCCGTTCTCGTCGTCGAGCCGGTGGTGGGCAGGTGTTGGGAGGTGTGATGGTGGAACCGTTTCCGCAGGGCTAGTGAGACATAGACCAGGGCGACCAGTACCGGGACTTCGATGAGCGGCCCGACGACCCCGGCCAGGGCTTGTCCGGAGGTGGCGCCGTAGGTGGCGATCGCCACGGCGATGGCGAGTTCGAAGTTGTTGCCCGCCGCGGTGAACGCCAACGTGGTGGTCCGCTCGTAGCCGAGATCCAGCAGCGTGCCGAGGAGGTAACCGCCGCCCCACATGATGGCGAAATACGCCAGTAGCGGTAGCGCGATGCGGGCCACGTCCAAAGGCCGGTTGGTGATCTGATCACCTTGCAGGGCAAAGAGAATCACGATGGTGAACAGCAGCCCGTAGAGCGCCCACGGCCCGATCCGCGGCAAGAACTTCGACTCATACCAGTCGCGGCCCTTAGTGCGTTCGCCGATGCGCCGCGAGAGGTAGCCGGCGGCCAGTGGGATGCCGAGGAAGATGAGCACGGATTTGGCGATCTGCCACGGCGACGTGTCGATGGTGGTCTGCTCCAGGCCGAGCCAGCCGGGCAGCACGGAGAGGTAGAACCAGCCCAGCACGGCGAACATGATGACCTGGAAGATCGAGTTCAAGGCGACCAGGACGGCGGCGGCTTCACGGTCCCCGCAGGCCAGGTCGTTCCAGATGATGACCATGGCGATGCAGCGGGCCAACCCGACGATGATCAGGCCGGTGCGGTACTCGGGCAGATCCGGTAGCAGCAGCCAGGCCAGGGCGAACATCAACGCCGGGCCGAGCACCCAGTTCAACACCAGTGAGGAGAGCAGCAGTTTGCGGTCGCCGGTGGCGGTGTCGAGGCGGTCGTAGCGGACTTTAGCCAGCACTGGATACATCATGATCAACAACCCGAGCGCGATGGGCAGTGAAATGCCGTCGATCGCAACGTTTTCCAGCGCGGTGTTCAGGCCGGGGATCCAGCGCCCCAGCAGCAGCCCGGCGATCATGGCCGCGCCGATCCAGACCGGCAGGAACCGATCCAGGGTGGAGAGCTTGCCCACGACCGGCGGCGCGGTGGTGGTGTCGGTCATGCCGGCACCCCCGCCACCGTGTCGACGGAGGTCGCGCCCAGCAGGACGGTCAGGCTGGCCAGCGCATCGGGCACCACCGCGTAATACACCCACGACGCTCGACGCTCAGATGTCAGCAGGCCGGCGTCGCGCAGGACTTTGAGGTGATGGCTCACCGTGGGCTGGGAGACCTCCACCCCGACCGAGATGTCGCAGACGCAGGCCTCGCCGCCGGCGTGGCTGGCGATCGCCGAAAACAGCTGCAGCCGCACCGGATCGGCCAGGGCTTTGAGCTTGACCGCCATATCGATGGACTCAGCTGCTGTGAGGGGTTCGCGCAGCAGGGCCCCGGGTGGGCAGCACGTCTCGTCGACCTGAACCGATGATTTCGACATACATCAATATTGATACTCATCGAATCCATCGTCAAGTCGGGGTGGTCGATCGCGGAGGGCCCACCATCATGGCGATGGTGGGCCCTTGGTGCCGGGGGTTGGGGTCAGCAGCAGGACGTGGTCTTGGCCGTTTCGGGCTCGGCCTGTGCTGCGGCAGCGGTGCCGCCGCAGCAGACGTCACCACCCTGGTCAGCCTCGCCGCCGTCGAGCAGCTGGGGGCTGGTGCCGAACGTCTCGGAGTCGGCCAGCACGGTGTAGACCTCCCATTTCTCGCCGGCCGGGCCGGTGACCCAGACCTTGTCCTGGGTGGCAAAACAACAGGTGGTGCCGATCTCCTCGTCGGTGAACAGGCCTTCGCCGGTCAGTCGGGCGATCTCGGCGTGCACCTTGTCGCTGGATTCCACCTCGACACCGAGGTGGTTGATGGTGCCGCCCTTGCCGGGGTTTTCCAGCAGCACCAGCTTCAGCGGCGGCTCGGTCACCGCGAAGTTGGCGTAACCGGGCTTCACCTTGGCCGGGGAAATGCCAAACAGTTTGGTGTAGAACGTGATCGCCTCGTCGAGATCGTCGACGTTGAGCGCTAACTGAACACGGGACATGATCCACCTCCACTAGGGATAAGACATATATCGAACTGACGCGTCCCGCTCAGAATGCCACCTTTTCGATATATGTCAAGAATTGTGGCAGGATGGTTGTCATGCCCAAAGCGCTGCCCGTGATCGACATGTCCGCCCCGGTGTGCTGCGCCCCGGTGGCCGCCGGGCCGCTCAGCGACGCCGATGCCCTGGAGGTGGCGATGCGGCTGAAGGCGCTGGCCGACCCGGTACGGGTGAAGATCATGTCGCTGCTGTTCAGTTCGCGCCCCGGGGAGGAGACCAGCGGGCATCTGGCCGCGGTGCTCGATCTGGCCGAATCCACCGTGAGTCATCACCTCGGGCAGCTGCGTAAGGCCGGGCTGGTGATCTCCGATCGGCGCGGCATGAACGTTTTTCACCGGGTGAAACCCGAAGCCCTGCAAGCCCTGTGCGTGGTGCTCGACCCGAACTGCTGCACGTAGCCCAAGGGGTGCTGTCGGGGTTGCTTTCGAGGCGTGCGGTCACCGTGGTGAATAGCCCCGCGGCGGGCCGTCACGAGTGGCGCGGCGAAGGCCTATTCTCACGGCTTGCCCGCACAGCATGCGCAGTCAGGACCGCAGCAGGGGCAGTCGTCCATCGGCATCGCCATCATCGGCGCCATGGCCGCCATGTCGCACCACATCATCGCCGGGCGGGCGCCGCCGCGGGTGTATATCACCGCGGCGGGGTCGGCGCCGGTGACATCGAAATACACCTTGCCCGTGGCGGTGGCGCCCTCGGCGAGCGTCGCAGCGGGGATGCCGGCGGGGCTGGCCAGCTGCCACAACACCGGATAGCTGCGGTGATCGGTCCCCATCGCCTCGAAGCCGGGGATCACCGGGGTTACTGTGCCGTTGACGGCCCGCACGGATACCGTGGCCTCCCCACAACCGCCCGGCTAGCGGATAGCCGGGTGCGGGATCGGAGCTCGGGTGCAGGTCGGTCAACGTCGCGGTGGCAAATGCACCGTGCGTCGGAAACGGTCCGCGGCGCCTGGCGGCTGACCCGCCGGGCTGGGCTGGGCTGGGCCGTTACGAGCCCATCATTCCGCCACCGCCCATCATCCCGCCGCCCATCATGGGCCCCATCATGGCGGGCATGCCGTCGGTGACGAAGCCGGTGACTTCGGCGGCGTGGGCGCGGATGGCGTCGGTGAGGGCGGGATCGGTGGCTGTTTCTGTGACATCAACGCCGTTGGGGGTCAGGGTGATTCGGCGTTGGTAGTCGGTGGCTCGGCGGAACAGGGTGGGCAGGCTGGCGCTCATGCAGGTCACCTCGGCGCCTTGGCTGAGGTGGTCATACATGGAGGACACGTGGGCATGCAGTTGGGCGACGAGGTCGGGGGCGTCGGATTCGGTGGTGGTGCGGATCCCGCCCGGGATGTTCTCGACGGTGCGTCGCAGTTCGGTGTGGCGGGCGAACATGGTCATGTAGCGGTCCATGTCGGTGCCTGAGACTCCGCCCATCATGCCGGGTCCGTCGGCTCGGCCGGTGGGCATCCGAATGGTGGTCGTGCGCAACACATATGCCAAGGCGGCCACGGCCCCGGCTGCGCCGAGGATGGTCAGTGCGCCACGTCGAGGTATGTCGGTCATGTGCGGCTTCTTTCGTGAGAGTGTCCTGGCTCGAACACACCGCCGCCGTGTGCGTCAGCTGGTGGCGGTTTTGCGGGCAACGACGCGTTCGACCAGCCCGAGGGTGAACCGTTCGACGCGATCGATGTCGAGGTTGTTCGCCGCGCGCAGGTGCTGCAGGGGTCGGCGCAGGAAGTGTTCACCGCCCAGCGGCACGGTGACCAGCTCCAACAGTCGCTGCACAGCGCGGACTGGCGTGGTGTTGCTGCGGATGTGATCGGCCAGGATGAGCCGGCCGCCGGGGCGCAGCACTCGGGTCATTTCGGCGAGGGCTTGGGTGTGGTCGGGGATGGCGCACAGCCCGAAGGTGCACACCACAGTGTCGAAGCTGGCGTCGTCGAACCGCAGCTGGTGGGCGTCACCGTGTTGCAGGGTGGCGGGGTGGCCCAGCTCAGCGGCGCGTTGCCGGGCCAGCTCGAGCATGTGTTCGCTCCAGTCGATCCCGGTCAGGTTGACGGTGTCGGGGTAGAAGGGCAGGTTGAGGCCGGTGCCGATGGCGACCTCCAAGACGTCGCCGGTGGCTTGGCTGCAGACCCACTGGCGGGAGTCGCCGAACAGGTGGCGGTCGAAAAACCCGATCTCGCGGTCGTAGGTGCGGGATTTCTTGTCCCAGTACCGGTTCCAGCGGGCGCTGCGGTCATTCCGTGCGGGCATGGGTCACCTCGCGTCGGCGGTCAGACGTCTCGGATGCGTCCGATGTGGGGAACAAACCGGCCGACGGTTTCACAGTAGTCGCGGTAGGCCTGGCCGTGGGCCGTGTTGAGGTAGGGCTCTTCGACGACGCGGACCTGCAGTTCGATGGTCACCAGCAACACCAGGAAGGCGGCCAGGGCCAGCGGGTTGGGTGTCATCAGGGTGATCCCGGCGGCGAAGATCAGCATGGCGGTGAAGATGGGGTTGCGCACCCGCGCGAACACCCCATGGCGGACCAATGTGGTTGTCTCGCTGGGGTCGACGCCGATGCGCCACGATTGGCCCATGTCGTGTTGGGCGTAGAGGGTGGCGGCAATCCCCGCGATCGCCAACACGGTGCCGGTCGTCTGGATGGTTGGGGCCTGCAGGAGCGCAACGGGGGTGAGGATGCCGAGCAGTTGCAGCAGCGGCGCGGCCAGGCCGGCGAGGATAGCGGCGACGAACCCGGCGCCGGCGAACCATTCCAGCGATCCGGGGCGGCCGTGAATTCCGCGGAATCCGGTCGATCCGGTGTGGCGGTACTGGGTCCAGCTGCGCCACCCGAACCCCAGGGCAGCGAAGATCATGTAGAGGATCAGTGCGGTGATGGCCATCAGGGTGAAACCTCCCGTCCGGAATGGCCGCGGCTAGTTGGCGGCGAGGGCGTCGTCGAGCGCCTTGGTCAAGTCCTGGTAGCTGTGGGGTTGGATGCGGGTGTCGTTGAGGAAGAAGGTCGGTGTGCCTTGCACGCCCAGGGCGCGGCCGTCGGCGACGTCGAGCTGGATGCGTTCCACGGTGGCCGGATCGGCGTAGGCGGTGTCGAACGCAGCCAGGTCGAGGCCGAGTTCTGCGGCGAATCCGCGGAAGACCTCGTCGGCCGGGGTGCGCTGTTCACCCCATTGCGCCTGGGTGTCATACATCTTGCGATACATCGCCTCCAGGTGGCCTTGCTGGGCGGCGGCTTCCACCGCCCGGGCAGCCCGCTCGGCATTGACGTGGGCTTGCAGCGGGAAGTAGCGGATGACGAAGTTCACCCGGTCCCCGTACTCGGCCCGAGCCTGTTCGATCGCCGGGTAGACCGCCCGGCAGCCCTCGCATTCCAAGTCGAGGAACTCCACAAACGTCACCTGGCTGTCGGGCACCGAGTTCAGCCGGTGACTGTTTTCGCGCACCACCTGCCCCACCGCGCCGGGGTCGGGCAGCGCCGAGCCGGCCGCGCCGCGGTCACGCACCGACAGGTAGACCAGCACACCGATCGCCATGGCGGCGATGAGGAACGCGGTGAGCAAGATACGGCTGATGCGCGCCATTCAATATGCCCCTTTCTGGGCGTGAACGATTTGGAAGGGTCGGGCCCAGCTGCGGGCGGGCTGGCCGCTGGTGACGGTCAGGCCGTGGGCGGTGAACGCGTCGGCCAGGCCGGTGCCCAGCACGTCGCGGGCGTGGGGTCGCTCGGCGAACCGCATATAGCGATCGAAGACGGCGCGGGCGGTGGGTGGCGGGTCGAGGTCGACGGCGATGACCTGGCCGCCCGGGCGTAGCACGCGGCGGGTTTCATCGAGGGCGCGGTGGCGGGTCTCGGTAGGCAGTTCGTGCCAGCCGAACACGCTCATCACCACATCGAAAGTGCTGTCGCCGAACGGTAATGCCGCGGCGTCGCCGTGATGCAGCACCACAGTGCCGATCCCCGCGCGGGTGAGGCGGCGGCAGCCCACGGCCAGCATTTCCGGGGAGATGTCGAGCGAATCCACCCGTGTGGCCGGGGACTTGTCGGCGAGGAGGCGGGCGGCGTACCCGGTGCCGCCGCACAGTTCGAGCACCCGCCGCGGGTGCTGGTCGGCGACCAGTTGGGCCAGCCGATCGTGCGGACGCCCGGGGATGAACCGGTTACCGGCTTCGAACAGCGGCCCCGCGAGAGCGAATTTGAGCCGGTTGCGGCTCCAGCCTGCGGTCATGTCCGCAGCCGTTCACCGGTGATGATCGCGGCGGGTGATGTGTAGAGGCGTGGGGTGCTGGCGTATCGGTCGGCGCAGTCGGCCGAGCAGAACCACCAATCCCGGCCGCCGTGGTGGCGGTGAGCGGGTGCGGTCGCCGGGTCGATACGCATGCCGCAGACCGGGTCACGCGGATAACGGGCCGCGGCCAGCGCGATCCGGTGCAGTGGGACCGCGGTGGTGATATTGCGCAGCACCGGCGCACCGATCGGTGTGGTGGGCAACCCGATCCCGGTGGCCGCCGGCACGATCGCGTCGGTCACCACCGCGTCGCCGGCGCCGGCCAGGGCGGTGATGCGGGCGGCGATATTGACCGCATGCCCAAAGAAATCGCCGCCGCGACCGATGGCGGGCCCGTGGTGGCTGCCGGCCCGTATCGGCAGAAATCCGTCGGCAGCGGCCACCCGGTCGGCCAGGACGGTGATCGTGGCCATCATCTGGCTGGGGGTGGCGGCGGCCAGCATGACCGCATCCCCAATCGTCTTCACCACCTGCACCCCGGGCCCGACGGCGGCGTGGGCGAGGTCGGCCAGCCGCGCCGCCAACCACGCGGCCTCGCGATCGCCGCAGGCCTCGGTGAGCACGCTGTAGCCGGCCAAGTCGACGAAGGCCACCGTCACCTCCACCGTGGTGAAGTCAATGGTGGTGTCGGGCAACATCATCGGCCCCGCATCATCTGATGATCGCGGATGCGGCCGATCCACGGCAGGAAGCGGCCCACCGTAGCGGCGTAGTCGGTGTAGGCGCGGCCATGGACCCGGCGCAGATAGGGTTCCTCCACCCCACGCACCTGCACCTCGATCCCGACGACCGCGATCACCAGCCCGGCGATCGCCACCAGGTTGCCCACCATCAGAGCCAGGCCGATCAAGGTGGCCAGCAGCGCGGTGAAGATCGGGTTGCGCACCAACGCGAACGGGCCGGTGGTGACCAGCTCGGTGGTTTCGGTGTCGTCGACCCCGATCCGCCACGACGCCCCCAACCCCAACTGCGCGACCAAGGTCAGCACGATCCCGCCGGCCACGACCACGACCCCGAACCCCTGCACCCATCCGCGGTCGAAAACGCCCAGGGCAGACAGGCCGGCCAGGGCGGCGGCCGGTGCCCCGACCCCCACCAGCAGATACCCCACATCGGCGACCGCCAGCGCCCACCACTCCAGCGTCGGCTCGGGGCGCCAACCGCGCCGGTTGCCGCTGTCGCCGGTGCGGGCCAGCTGAATCCGGCGCCGCCACGCCCCGATCACCAGCATCAACACCACAAACAAGCCCAGCGCCGCATAGGCCATCGCGCACGCTCCCTTCCCGGCCGGCTTGACTAAACCCACCCCGGCATCGTTGCTTGGCGATGTTGCCCGGCTTGACCGATCAATGATGTGTGACGCTATCATCGTCGTGTGGCGATGAAAAGTGGTGTGGTCGAGGCCCCGGTGTGCGGGAGCTTGGATGCGGCGACGGCGTTGTTTCACAGCCTGTCCGATGGCACCCGGTTGGCGATCCTGCGCCGCCTGGCCGTAAGTGAGGCCCGGGTGGTGGATCTGACCGGCGAGCTGGGGTTGGCGCAGTCGACGGTGTCGGCGCATCTGGCCTGCCTGCGCGACTGCGGCCTGGTCGATTACCGGCCGCAGGGCCGGGCCTCGGTGTACCGACTGGCCCGCCCGGAACTGTTGGAGATGTTTCGCGCCGCCGAAGCGGTCCTGGAGGCCACCGGCAACGCGGTCGCGTTGTGCCCCAACTACGGCCACCCCACCACGCGGAAGAAGGCAACACGATGAGCGAGGCGTGCGGCTGCGGCAACGACGACCGCGACGAGGACGAACGCGAACCCGAACGGCTCTGGGAGGTCAGCGAACTGCGCGCCGCCGCCGCGGCCGGGGTGCTGCTGCTGGCCGGCTACGTCGTGGGCTGGGCCGACGGGCCGCGGCCGGTCGAGACCGGCCTGTACGCGCTGGCGTTGGCGGTCGGGGCTGCGACGTTCGTGCCCTCCACCCTGCGGCGGCTGGCCAAAGGCCAGATCGGGGTCGGCACGCTGATGACGATCGCCGCCGTCGGTGCGGTGATCCTCGGCGAGGTCGGCGAGGCCGCCATGCTGGCGTTCCTGTTCTCCATCAGCGAGGGCCTCGAAGAATACTCACTGGCCCGCACCCGCCGCGGCCTGCGCGCGTTGCTGTCCCTGGTCCCCGATCAGGCCACCGTCCTGCGCAACGGCACCGAAACCACCATCACCCCAAGCGAGTTGCGGGTCGGCGATCGGATGCTGGTCAAACCCGGCGAACGCCTGGCCACCGACGGCACCATCGTGTCGGGGCGCACCGCCCTGGATGTTTCGGCGATCACCGGCGAATCCGTACCGGTGGAAGCCGGGCCCGGTGATGAGGTGTTCGCCGGGTCGATCAACGGCACCGGCGTGCTGGAGGTCGAGGTCACCAGCACCGCCGCGGATAACTCGCTGGCCCGGATCGTGGCGATCGTGGAAGCCGAGCAGTCCCGTAAAGGTGACGCCCAGCGCCTGGCCGACCGGATCGCCAAACCCCTGGTGCCGGCGATCATGGTGGCCGCCGCCCTGATCGCTGCCATCGGGTCCGTGCTGGGTGATCCGTTGGTGTGGATCGAACGGGCCCTGGTCGTGTTAGTGGCGGCGTCGCCGTGTGCCCTGGCGATTTCGGTGCCGGTGACCGTGGTCGCCGCGATCGGCGCGGCCAGCAAGCTCGGTGTCCTGGTCAAAGGCGGGGCCGCGCTGGAAGCCCTCGGCGCGGTGCGCACCATCGCGCTGGATAAGACCGGCACCTTGACCGCCAACAAGCCTACAGTGATCGAGGTGGCCACCACCAACGGCGCCACCCGCGAACAGGTGCTCGACGTGGCGGCCGGGTTGGAGGCGCGCAGCGAACATCCCTTGGCCGCAGCGATTCTCGCCGCCACCGATGGCCCGGTCCGCCCGGCCGAGGATGTCGAGGCGGTCACCGGTGCCGGGCTGACCGGCCACCGCGATGGCCGCCGGTTGCGGCTGGGGCGGCCCGGCTGGCTCGATGCCGGCCCGCTGGCCGACCAGGTCGCGGCCATGCAGGCGGCCGGGGCCACCGCGGTCCTCGTCGAAGACCACGACCAGCTGATCGGCGCGATCGCGGTGCGCGACGAACTGCGCCCCGAAGCCGCCCAGGTGGTCGCGGCGTTGCGCCGCGGCGGGTATCGGGTGGCGATGTTGACCGGCGACAACTCAGCGACCGCCACCGCACTGGCCACACAGGTCGGGATCGACGCCGTGCATGCCGACCTGCGACCCGAAGATAAAGCCACCCTGATCGCTCAACTGCGCCAACAATCTTCGACCGCCATGGTCGGTGACGGGGTCAACGACGCTCCCGCTCTGGCCACCGCCGACCTGGGCATCGCCATGGGGGCGATGGGCACCGACGTGGCCATCGAAACCGCTGACGTCGCCCTCATGGGTGAAGACCTGCGCCACCTCACCCAAGCCCTCGCCCACGCGCGGCGCGCCCGGCGCATCATGCTGCAAAACGTCGGCCTATCCCTCGGACTGATCACGATACTCATCCCGCTCGCTCTCACCGGAGTACTCGGACTGGCAGCCGTCGTGGCCGTGCACGAACTCGCTGAAATCGTCGTCATCGCCAACGGAGTGCGCGCGGGCCGCACCAAACCCCTCGGCGAGGCTACGGCTGCCGCACGGGACGGTGTTCGGGTCGCTGCGGCCACTGGCTAACGAGAAAGACGTCAGAAGGGCGGAGCGTTGCTTCTGGCCGTCAGGATGTGTGCGGGACAATGAGTTCCGGTGATGCTTCGGTTAAGGCTGCCAGTCTCGCCGCCTTGCGGTCGGCGTGCTCGATGGTGATGCGTAGTTGGTTAACGTCGCCCAGCCACTTGTTCTTTTGGGCTTCGTCTACTTGGGCGCGAAGGTTGTCGCGAATGGCGTCGAGCCTTGCAGCCTGGGTCGGTTCGACTTCGCAGAAATCACATCGGAGGCAGGCGTGTTCGTGGGTGCAGTCAGATCCGTAGGGTCGGTGGCAGTTGCCGAGCGCGATCTTGCGCTGCCCGAAGTGTTGGATGAATTCGTCCCATTCGGCTTGCGTGGGCTCACGGTACTCGGCCGACGGCCGCGCCTGTCTGCGGTTGTCGATAAAGCGGTCGTACGCCTCGAAGACATCTTTCTGATAGACAGCGGTGTAGCCGCGGGTGACCTCGATGTTGTTGTGGCCCACAATCTGTGCGGCCAGGTGGATGGGAAAGCCGGCGTTGACGATGTCGGTAATGAAGATCCGGCGGAAGTCATGGGGCGTGAAGTGCAGCGCCGTACCGTCGGTGTCCGTCAAAGCCATGTTGTTGGCGAGTTCGGACAACCATTTTCGGATTGTGCATTGGTTGATGACCCGTGACCGGCCGCCCTCGCGGATCTGAATCAGATGCGGCAGCGGCGCCGACACCTGGCGTTCCTGTGTGTCGATGCGGCAGCACAGGGGGACGCGGCCGTCAATGCTGATGAACTCGACCAGTCGCGCCAAGGTGGTGGTCAACTCTGGGCAGCAGGGAAATATCCGCTCTTGATCGGTCTTGCTGGGCGCGATCTGTAGGAGCGGGATTACCGTGCCATCGGGCTTGCGGTACTGCTTGACGCTCAGATGGGTCAGTTCGAGCATCTCTTCGATCCGGATACCGGTGTGGCGCAGAATTTCGATGATCGTCCAGGTCATGAAGGCGCGGGTGACGGTGTAGGGGATGTCGACTCGCTTCTCCGTTCCATCTTGCAGGGCATTGATGCGCACTCGATCGGCCTGCTTGCCCGATGCGTGCTTGATGTAGGTGCTCCCCTGCACGGCGAAGGGTTCGCCGACCGGCGCGGTCTTGGAGATGTCTTGCAACTCGGTGGCCTGCAGATAGGCGCGGTGGGCTGCGGCGACGAGTGCATCGATGTGCGGGGCGAGCGTGCGGGTGCGTGCTTGCATGCGATGCGCCCGCTGGGCCCGGCGCTTCTGCTGCCCTCGTACGTCGCGGATGCTGACCGGACATGAGACAGCCCAATGTGCCCACGTCGAGGGATCCTCGTGGGCCCAGGCGGCCACGTCGAGGTAGAAGCTGCGGACTGCTCCGAGGATGCTCTCGGCGTGGCGGCGCGGTGTGCCGTCCGGTTTGGTGCGCAACCACTCTTTCCACTCGGCTGCTTGAGCTTTGGTCAGGCTGATCGTGTCGATGCCGGGATTGGCGTCTTCGATGGGCTTCCAGAACAGCTTCACGAGGTTTCGGCTGGTGCCGTCGAGGCTGGCGTAGTCCTGGCCGACGGCGATCTCAGCGAGGTAGGCGATTAGAAGCCTGCGAACGCTGGGGGCTCGCACGTCGAAGCGGTCGACCAGTTCGGTGGGAGTGAGGCGTTTGGCGATGAGATAACGCCGTAGATCGTCGGCTTCGCCGGCGAAGAGTCCGCCGCGGCGGCCGTAATGCCACATGGCGTGAAGGTCGCCCGGCATCCTGCCTGTCGAGGTCAGAAAGTCTCGATAGGCCAACACGTGGCGGCTGTGCAGCTCGGTGATCGGCAGTCCGTTGACGATGCTGATGCGTACCAGGTGGGTGACGGTTCGCCATTTCTTCACTTCGGGTGCGCCTTCCTGCTGCGCGGCGGCGAAGTAGCGATCCCAGGCCTCTGGTTCGTGGGTGGTTGTCCAGTCGCGGTAGAAACGGGCCTGCTTGTTCTCGATCAGCCAGTCGTAGCCCGGGCGAATGACGCCGAGCAGAATGAGTGCGTTGATGGACAGCCGTGCTCCGAGCCGTGTGTGCGATCCTGTCGACAAGGCGGGACACCACGCCTTCGGCTGGTTGTCGGAATCGCTGGCAATCCAACGATCTTGATAGCTTTCGCCGGCGTAGCCCTCCAGCCAGTCCAGCAACCTGCTCAGCCAGAGTCGGGCGCCGCTGCGGGCTTCCGCCTCACTGCGGTACTTCTCACTCATCCGCGCCATCACCAGTGGAAGCCCGGCGGTGATGGTGCGCTCGCGCTCCGTGGCGGTGACGGTGTTTCCGAACCACGGATGGTCCTCGGGGGTCGGCGACAGCGGCGGCAACACCTCGACGGGGTGGTTAGCGAACGCGGACGAACTCTGCATTGACTGTGCACGAGTGAGAACCCGCGGCATCAGGAGTCCCGCCCGAACAGCACGTGGAGGTCTTCTGCGGCATAGCCTTTCGCTGGGGCGGGTGGAGGTGCAGGTGGCCGGTTCCAGTGTTGGTCGAGTTTGTCGATGAGTTCGGTGACGCTGGGTCGCAGGTAGCGGGTGGTGCTGGCGATCGATGCGTGCCGCATCAGCTCCTGCATCTCCGCGATGGTCATGTTCTCGTCCTGGGCGAGACGCATGCAGAAAGTGTGTCGGAAATCGTGCATCGTGACGTTGGACCCGAGCAGCGCGTTACTGCGCTCGAGGATCTGTCGCATGGCCCAATAGCTCAGGGGCCGTGGAGTGCCCCGCAATGTCATCCAGACCGACTCTTCCGGCGGCCCTGCGGGGCGCTCAGCAAGGTAGCGGGCGATCCAGAGATACGCGGCGGGACTGATACGGACCAAAACCCGACTTCCGTTGCCGCCCTTCGGGATTATGTCGGCCGTATGGTCGGCAGCATGGAGCATCCCGCGGCGCATGCTGAGCAGTTCACTGGCGCGCAGTCCAGAGGAAATCGCCGTGGCGACGATGGCGCGGTCCCGGTTGGTTCTCAGCGAGGTGAATACCTCCTCGTACAGGGCGTCGCTGAGCGCGCGCGGCGCACGGTCCACCAGCTTCTGCCGATAAGGCGCACGCTTCTCAGGTCGCGGACTGTCGAAGTGTTGACGGTGCGCATCGAGCCTGGTGAGGTCGGCGCGCGATTTCGGTACCGGATTGATGAGCGGCCCCAGATCTGATTCGAGGGCGAACTCGTAGAAGCCGCTCAGCGAGGAGAGCCGGCGATTCATCGACGACCGCGTGTACGAGGATTCCAGGTACGGCTTCCCGGTGCGCTCGTTAACAGAACCGGGAGTTGGTCGGTGACTATCCGAACTCGACGAGCTGCGTCGTCGTTGAGGATTCTCCCGGCACCGGTACCACCGCACCCAGTCCCGGACTTCAGCCCGGGTTGCCTGCGCCCATGAAACCTGAAGTACGCCAAGGAACCGAGTCCAACTCAGGAGGTCGTACGCATACGCCCGCAACGTTGCAGGCGAGCAGTCGCTTGCATCGAGGTCAGCCAACCAAACATTGACATGGTCGACACCGGCACCGGACCCATCAACCATCCGCCACGGCAACGAGCCGGTGTCGCCGCGCAAGACCGCACCGACCCTTGGCACATCGAGAGTTTCGACTGGTCTCGGTTCGATTCCATCGTCCATCGCAGCCCCTGGTCTGGAAGGTCAATCTGCTTGGAGGCTAAACGCACCGACCGACAAGCTGGGATTGCACAGCCCCAAGTGGTGGACCCCCAAGTGCAGTTAACCGCACTCTGGCCTATGTCGAGACCGACCAGGGCGACTACTCCGTTCTTGCGGCGGCCGCAGGGGCAGCACGAAGCTACGTTTTCGACAGGTCTCGGCCACCGCAACGAGCGGGCGAGATCGCCGCGGCCGAAGCGTCAGCGCGCGCCGCCGGCCGCGGATTGTGGGGCCCACCCTGCTTCGGGGAGACAGACGCTTAGGCGCAGTAGCGGTGCCACCCTTTTCCGATTTTTGTGTCTGGGGGGTGGGTCTGGGTCGCTGATACTGGTTTCGTGTCGGTTGGCGCGGTGGTGGCTCAGGTCGGTGAGGTGCTGGGCCGCGCGCACTCACTGTTCGGCGACCCGCCAGCCTCCGGGCAAGGACCCGCCGCGGGCTCGGTGATGAAGCTCTCCGGCGCCGGGGACCTGGTGCGCTCCGGGCAGGCCCAGATGGCACCACTGTCGGGGCAGCTGGCCACCAACTACTCCACCTTCGCCGGCGGCGCGGGCCCGGCCCTGGACACCCTGGCCGGCAACGACCGGGCACTGAGCACCCAGCTCGACGAAGCCGCCCGCTCCGATCGCACCGGCCGCACCAGCTCCGGCACCGTCGTCAACGGCGCCGCGGCCGACACCAACGGACTGGCCCCGTTCACCAACACCCCCGCCGGCCAGAAAGCACTCCTGGTCGCCCTGCGCCAGCGCGTCGCCCAACAACAACAAGTCGTGCAGGCCTACAAAACCCGCAGTGCCCGCATGGCCGCGATGCTGCGGTCGATGGCCTACGGCGGTGGCGCACCGGTGGGCGGCGGGTCGCCGTTCGGTGGTGGCGGAGCCGGGATGGGTGGCATGTCGATGGGCTCTTCCCGGGGAGGGGGGATGCCCGGTTTCGATATGGGGCAGATGGCCAAAATGGCGAACGTGACGGGTCCGCAGCGGGGATCACAGCGCCGCAGCGCCGGCCGGTTCTCCGCACACAGCGATATCCCGTCGGCGCCGGGGGCGGCGAACATCCGGGCGGCGATCAACCGGGCTCTCGATCTCAAGGGGATCACCAATCCGCGGGCCCGTCAGTACTGGGAGAACGGGATGATGGTGGTGTCGGCTCGGGAGTCGGGCCACAATCCGAATGCGCAGAACAACTCAGATAGCAACGCCGCCAAAGGAACTCCCTCGCAGGGTGCGTTTCAGTTCATCGAGCCGACCTTCCGGGCTTACCACGAGCCGGGCACGTCGACCAATCTGCGAGACCCAGTGGCCCAGGCCGCGGCGTTCGTCAATTACGCCATGGGCCGGTACAACGTTTCAGCTGACGGGTCGGATCTCGCGCAGAAGATTCAGCAGGCCGACCCGAGGAGGTCGCCGAGAGGGTACTGATCCCGCTGCGGGATTTTGTGTTGGCTGTAGATTGCCACTCTCGATGGCGGCTTGCCATTTGAGATGGCGGGAGTTGGCGGATCCGCCATCTGTATGGCAATCGTATGGCTTTTGAGTCTGCGAGTGCGGCGGCGAGGCAGGGCTGTGCGGCCGGCATCCTTGTTGCCTATTGCTTTGTCCCCGGCTTCGAGGCGCAGGCTTCTTGAACGCCCTGGTGGCGGAGCAATCAAATCTTGGTGTGGGACGGTGCAGCTATCGCAGCCACGGCCGCTGAGCAGTCGTCGGCAGACGGACTGACCCCGCAACACTGGAAAGTGCCCGGTTCCCTAGAGGTGGATATCGACGGCGATCATCGATCTGCGTCTGCAAACGGTGAAACTGAGCGTTTCGCGGCGGCCGTGGTGTCGGAGGCAGCACTGTTTGGCGCGATTCCGTGGCGTACGTTTCGCTGGTACAAAGGGCAGCGTCATTGCTCGTGGTGCTATTGGGCCGCCACCGAAGACAACACTGTGATCTACGAGTCACGGTTGGAACTGTCGTCGCTGTTGATGGCGGATTTCGACGTCTCGGTGCTTGTTCCTACCGATCCGGGGTCAGTGTGTGAGTCTCGTCGTTCATGCTTTCTGCTTGGGGTCTCCACGTCGCGGGTTTGTTGCTTTGGTGGGCCACCAGCTGGCTTCGCGTAGGAGTGTGGCGATGGCGGGCACGGTGAGGGTGCGCACGAGGAAGGTGTCGAGCAGCAGTCCGAAGCCGATGATGAGGCCGGCTTGGATCATGATGGCGACTGAGCCGACCATGAGGCCGAACATGCTGGCGGCGAATATCAGGCCCGCTGAGGTGATGACGGCTCCGGTGTTTGCCACGGTGCGCAGGACGCCGACGCGGATGTTGGTCCCGGATTCTTCGCGGAGCCGTGAGACGAGCAGCATGTTGTAGTCGGCGCCGACGGCGACGAGGATGATGAATGCGAGTAATGGTACGGGCCAGGCGATTTCGTGGCCTAGTCCCCATTGGAAGACCACAACGCCGATGCCGAGCGAGGCGAGGTAGTTCAGCACGACGGTGCCTAAGAGGTAGAGGGGTGCCAGGAGTGCGCGCAGCAGTAGGATCAGGATGACGCCGACGATGATTATGGTGGCGATGGCCAGTTGTGCGAAGTCGGCCCATAGGAGTCGTTGGATATCGGAGTTGACGGCGGGGAAGCCGGCGACGGACACGGTGGCGTCGGCGAGTGACGTGTTGGGTCGTGCGGTGTTGGCGGTGTCGGTGATGCGGCTGGCGAGGTCCATCGCCTCAACGCTGTATGGGTCGTGGCTGCTTTCGATCATGAACCGCGCTGTTTTGCCGTCCGGTGAGAGGAATTGTTCGGCGACGTCGGTGAATTGCCGGTTCTCGAATGCGTTGGCGGGCAGGTAGAAACCGCTCGAGGAGTCGGAGTCGGCCGCTGCGCGTGAAGAGTTTTGCAGTTGGGTGGCGATCTGGCTCATGCCGGACAGCATTTCGATGTTGCTGTCGGCGAGGGTGCGGACGCCGGTGGCGAGTGCTTGGGCGCCGGAGGCCAGCTGTCCGATTCCGTCCTGCAATCGGCGGAGGTTGGTGGCCAGGTCGGCGGGGTCACCGAGGGCTCCGAATGCCTTGTCCAGCGAGGCGACTGCGTTCTCGACGTTGGCGAGGGTGCCACCGACTGTGGCATTGGTGGCGGGATCGTAGCGGTCCCCGAGGTCGGCGATCTGGGTGAAGAATCCGCTGTCGCGCAGAGTGGCCAGGATCTTCACCTGGTCGTGGATTTGGGCGCATTGCGGGGTGGTGGCACACCACGGTGAGGTGTTGAGGGCGCCGACGAGTGGGTCGAGCTGGGTGATTGCGTTTTGGGCTTGGTTGGCCAGCGGTCGTAGTCCTGGGCCGGATTGGATGGCTTGGTCGACGGCGGGGGCAGTGGCGGAAAGCTGTTGCAGCAGTGGCCGGAATTGGTTGACCTGAGTTCCTGCGGATTGGGCTTGGGTGAGGATTCCGGCCAGTGGTGTGAGGGCGGTGCGCACGGTGCTGTCGAGTTGGGCGAGGCCGTCGGCGAGCTGGTCGGCGCCGCCGGTGAGTTTGGCGAGGTCGTCTTTGCGTGAGTTGCCCTCGGCGACCGCGCCGGCCATTTTGTCGCCGATCTGGCCGTTCTGCCAGGCCAGTTCTGCTTGGTCGAGGCGCTCTCCGGTGGGGCGGGTGACTCCGGAAACTTTGGTGACGCCGGGGATCTGGGAGACGCGGGAGGCCATCTCGTCGAGGTCGGCCAGTCCTTTCCCGGTCCGCATGTCGGTCGGGTTTTCCACGACGAGGAATTCGCTGATGACGACGTCTTTGCGGAAGTGGCGGTCCAGCAGGTGGTAGCCCTGGTTGCTGGCCGTGGTGTCTGGTTGTCCCTTGCGGTCGTCGTAGCTGATTTTGATGGTTGCAGCGGCTGCCGACAGGGCGAGCAAGATGACCAGGCTGACGATCAGTAGTGGCACGGGACGGCGGACCACGGCGACGGCGACGCTGTTCCAGTAGCGGCGGGTGCGGTCGGGTTTGGGTTCACCGATGCCGCGTTTGGCGGCTAGCGACAGCACGGGTGGCAGCAGGGTGACGGTGGCCAGAAATCCGAACAGCACGGCGATGGCACACGCGGGGCCCAGGGCGGCGAAGACGCTGAGCCGCGCGAAGACCATGGCCAGGAACGCGAGTGCGACGGTGGCGGCGGAGGCGAGGATGACACGCCCGATGCTGGCGGTGGCGTGGATGATGGCCTGATCGGCGGGTACTTGGGCGCGGCGCTGCTCGTGGTATCGGCTGATCAGGAACACGGTGTAGTCGGTTCCGGCGCCGAGCAGGATCGCCGTCATGAAGGCGACGGTGAACTGGGAGACCGGCATGCCCATCTCGCCGAGGGCGGACAGCACGCCGCGCCCGACCGCCAGGCTCAACCCGATTACCAGCAGCGGTAACAGCGCGGTGAACACCGACCGGTAGACGATCAGCAGGATCAGGGCGATCACGCCCGCGGTAGCGATTGAGATCAGCAGCAGGTCGTGCTCGGCCGAGGCGATCATGTCGCTGAAGGTCGCCGGTGGTCCCGTCACTTGCACGGTCGTGGTCGAGCCGGTGAACACCTCCGCGGCGATGTCGCGCACCGCGTTGACGGATTCTGCGGCCGTGGGGTCTCCGAGGGTGCCGGCGACGCCGACGGGCAGGTACCAGGCTTTGCGGTCGACGCTGACCGCCTGGGCTTCGGTAATCGGATCGGCCAGTAGGTCTTGCACCAGCAGGACGTGGTCGCCTTCGGTCTGCAACCGGCTCACGAGTTCGCCGTAGCGCTGCCGCGCAGTTGGAGTCAAGCCATTGGGGTCTTCCATGGCGACAAACACCATGGTTTTCGAGCCTTCTTCGCCGAACGCGGCGCTCATGCGGTCAACCGTCTGCAAGGAGGGGGCATCGCGAGGAATGAGGTCCACCGACTGTTGGCGCACCACGGTTTCCAGCTGGGGGAACAGCAGTGCGAGAACCACTGCGGCGCCCAGCCATACCCCGATGACCAGGGCTTTGTGCCGGAGGGTGAATCGGGCTAGCGCTGCCAACCGTTCGCTGTACTCGCGGGTGTCGGCGGGGTCGGGGGATCCGTTGGCCCGCCGGTCACGGCGCGTGGCCTGGCTGGGGGAATCTGCAGTGCCGTCGGTCACTGGACCTCCACTGGTCGCGAATGGTAGCGATACTGTCGGTATCGCTACGCTACCGCATGTAGTGCACGTGGTGGCGGCCGCTATCGAGTAGGCCCGCGGCCGCGGTCACAGTAGGCAGAGGAATGGTCGAACCCTCAGTTGGCTTCTGGAAGCCAGGGCCGACGCTGTTCAGTCGACGACACTGGCCTTGGATGTCGTTCAGGGTCTTGCTGTTGCTGGTCCCCGACGTTGACATCGAATGCACCGACGGCCACATCGCGTAGCGGGGCCGCGGGCCGCTACCTGTGGGGTCGGGCTTCGGTTGTGGCCGACTGGTCCGTGTTCTGCAGCAGCACGTAATTGCCGAGGCTGCCCAGTAAACCTGCGCAGTGCTGAACGAGTTCATCGGTGGTGAACTCGAGTTCTCCGTCGAGTCGGCGGCGCAAGACTTCGAATAGCCCTCCCACGCCCAAGGTCGAAGCCAAATGGGCAACCCCAACGGCGGAGTCGGCGATGTCGAGGTGGAGTCTGGCTTCGCGCAAGACGAGGTCGGTGAAACCCGCCATCAGTTCGCTGCGTAGCTCTCGGAGCAGCGGTTCGGTGGCAGATTCCACGAACAGGATCCGACCCAGCCGAGGGTCGTTGTCGATCATGCTGACCAGCCTGCGGATCGGCGCGTACGCCAGCACCTCCGGTGGCTCGCCGGCATCGGGGATCGCGTCGACTATCACCTCCTGGAAGGTGGCATAGAGCTGCTGGTAGACAGCCCGCAGGAGGGCGTCTCGGCCGGAGAAGTGCTGGTAGAAGTAGCGTGACGTGACGCCTGATTCAGCGCAGACGGCAGTCACAGTGGCGGCGGCAACACCGCGCGTGCCGATCAACTCGGTTGCGGCCTCGATGAGACGGGTGCGCCGGTTCCGGTGACGCTCCTCGGCGGACATCCCGCTATACACCCGCGCCGAAACCACGTGGATAGCTTGCCATCTAATTCTGACAAGGCTTAGAGTCAGATTGCCAGCGTGCCTTTGACGAACGGGAGAACAACATGAGCGACGATTCGTCCACACGGCCCACCATGCGGGTCGTCCCGAAGCCCCGCCGTGTTCGATTCGACATGCCTGCTGGGACCAGTCGGCAGCACTTCGTCGATGGCGACTTGGTGATGAGCCACTTTGTGTCCACCTTGTCGGCCACGTTCCCCGAAGGCGAAGACTTCTTCATCCGGTCAGTCCGCGAGTACCGGGACCACATCAGCGACGCTGACCTCAAGGAGGCGGTCAAGGGATTCATTGCACAAGAGGCCACCCACCGACACCAGCATCGGCTGCTCAACGATCGGCTCCAAGCGATGGGCTATCCCACCGAGGGGATCGATCGGCATATCAAGAAGTTGGTTGGCCGACTTGAGAAGCGTTTTTCTCCCACGATGCGCCTGGCTGTGACGGCCGCCCTGGAGCACTACACGGCGACATTCGCCGAAATCATTCTCACCAGCGACGAAGCTCAAGAACTCATCGGCTACACCGAAGTGCGGCCTATTCTGCTCTGGCACGCACTGGAAGAATGCGAGCACAAGGCCGTCGCTTTCGATGTCTACGAGACGGTCGGTGGAAGCGAACGCACCAGGGTCTGGGGGATGCGGATCGCCAGCCTCCTCTTGTTCAGCGAGTTGGTTATCCAGACCACCCGCTCTCTGGCCGGTGACCGTGCCGCCTACAACCCGGTGCGGTTGCTGCGCAGCCTTCGAGCCTTCCGGCATAACCCGCTATTCAGCTCAGCAGCAATTGAGCGCTTTCGTTCCTACACCCGCGGCGGATTTCATCCCGACGACTGGGACAGCGCAGAAATCCTCGAACGCTGGACCAAGGAACTCTTCGACGCCGATGGTGGCCAACAAGCGCGTAGCAGCGTCTAGCTCGACCAGAGCCTGTCGCGGTCAGAGTCGGCCTTAAGCGAAGAACAATTCATGGGCTTCGCTCCGCGCGCAGTGAAGTCAAGCCCAGTTCTTTCTACTGGCCGCTCGATGGTGCTCGATCACGTTGCGACCTACAGGAAGCTCCGGCCGAGGAACTCGGTGACGGCGGAGCTGAAGGCGTCGTTGTCGTCGCCGGCGATCATGTGTCCGGTGCCGGATACGTCGACGGTCTCGGCGTGGGGAACCAGTTGCTTGAACTCCTCGACGGTGGCTTGGGAGACCACGTCGGATAACAGGCCCCTTACGAGAAGTGTTGGGGCGCTGACCCGTCGGGCTCCGTCGATCAGCAGGTGGCTGATTGCGTCGAATTGCTCCGTTCCCGTGGTCGATTCGTCGCGGAGGAAGTCGAAGTTGGAGTGAATGAATGCCGGGTCCCACCGCCAGATCCAGCGGCCGTCGTGACGCTGCCGTAGCACCTTGCGTAGGCCGTCGACGTTGGCCGGGCGCGAGCGATGGGGGTTGTACGCGGCGATCACCTCGGCGGCGTCGTCGAGGGTGCCAAAGCCATCGGGATGTGCGGCCATGAACGTCACCACGCGACGAGCGCCCTGGAATTCAAGCCGCGGGGTGACGTCGACCAGGACGACCGCCGCCCACGACGCCCCGGATGTCAACAGATGCGTGCCGAGCACGGTCATGCCCCCAAGAGATGCACCTACGACGGCCGGGGCGATATCGGCGCTGAAGTGCTCACGCACGGCGAGCAGATCGGTCGCGAGTCGCTCGAGGTCGTACCTGCCGGCTGGGTCCCAGTCGCTGTCGCCGTGACCGCGGGTGTCGTAGGCGACGACTGTGTATCCGCATGCGTGGAGACGACGCGCTGAAGCGCTCCACGCGTGCCGGTTCTGGCCGCCGCCGTGCAGGAGCAGCACGACGGGACGGGCGTCATCGTGGTCGTAGCAGTCGGCGGCCAGGGTGATCCCGTCCTGGGTTCGGACCCGATGCTGCACGGCGGAGGTCATGACACCTTCCTGGCAAGATCGGAGTCCGCCCGAAGCGTGCGACCCGTTACAAGCACCTTCATTGTGCGTTGCCCGCGGCGTTCACGATCGTGACCGTGCCCTGGGCTACGCAGACGGCTTTGTCGCCGTTGCTGATGTCGATGCGCGCTACTCCACTGCGCTTGCCCAGTGACACGATGTCGGTGACGGCGACACACACCCCGCTGGACACGGGTCGCAGCAGGTTCAGCTTGAATTCGGTGGTGGCGACCCATGATCCGCCCGGAATGACGGGGTAGAACACGACTCCGAGACAGTGGTCGACCATCGCCGATAGACATCCGCCGTGCAGGGTGCCGAAGGGTGTGAGCAGTTCGGCGCGGGTTTCCATCTCTGCCACCAGCCGACCGGCGGCGAGTTCGGTGTGCCGAAAGCTCAGAAACGTCGACAGTCCACCCGCTGTGTTCGCCGATCTGAGCAGCTGGCCGGCGATCTGCTCATCGAAGTGCGCGAATGTCACTGCCACCACCATGCCCCTTTCTCCTGTCCGGCCATGGGTTCAATCACCGTTCGAGCCTGCGAATCGTTTGAGCATGTCGCCGAATGCGCCGAGGTCGACATGCGCGGCGGAGTGCTCGACATCGACGGCGATGAACCTGGCCGTCGCGGTGAAGCACACGACGCGTCGTCGAAGAAGGGCACGGGCTAGACCGGTGTGGTCCAAGTGATGGGCAGCGATGTGTAGCCCCGGATCGGCCCGGACCGCAGCCGCCGCGCCGATTCAAGATCGACCTCCCAGTCAGGCACCCGGTCCAACAACGCATCCAGAGCGATGCGGGCCTCCATCCGCGCCAGCGCCGCACCCAGACAGAAGTGAATGCCGCGACCGAAGGCGACCTGGTGCTCACTGGTGCGCTCGATGTCGAACACGTCCGGATCGGGGAAGGCACGCTCGTCGCGGTTGGCCGACCCGAACAACAGCAGCACCTTCTCACCTTGACGCATCGTCGTGTCGTGCAGGGTGACGTCGCGGGTCAGGGTTCGTGAAAGTCCCTGTGCAGGTGAGTCGTAACGCAGCAACTCTTCCACCGCAGGCCCCAACAGTGTTCGATCGGCGGCTAGGCGTCGGCGGGTTTGCCGATGCTGGGCCAGCACGACCGCGGAGTTCCCCAGCAGATTGGTGGTGGTCTCGTAGCCCGCGACGAGCAGCAGCGCGCAGAAGCCGAGGACTTCCTCGTCGGTCAGTCCGATCCCGTCGACTGTGGCGTTGGCCAACGCCGACATCAGGTCCTCGCGGGGGTTCTTGCGGCGGTCGGCGAGGAAGTCGGTGAAGTAGGCGTAGATCGCGGCGGCGGCGGTCAGTGCGTCGGTGGTTTGTCCGTGGTTGACGTCGACCTGGACCAGTTGGCTCGACCACAATCGGAACTGATCACGATCGGTGGCGGGAACGCCCAGCAGATCGGCGATCACCGCGGCGGGCAGGATCGCGGCGAAGTCGGTCACGAAGTCCGCCGATCCGGAACCCTCGTCGAGGCGCTCGAACAACTCCGCGGCCATCTGTGTGATGGCGCCCTGCAGCCCGGCCGCCCGCCGGGGAGTGAACGCCCGGCTGACCAGGGCACGCAACTGGTCGTGGCGCGGAGGGTCCATCACGATCATCATCGGCAGGAACGAACCGATGAAGTCCGATCCCGGCGGGGTGGGGAAGATGCCGTCCACCGAGGAGTACGTGCCGTGATCCAGTGCTGCGGCCTGGACATCGGCGTGGCGGCTCAACACCCAGGTATGGGATTCCTCGGCGCGGTACACCGGAGCCGCGTCACGCAATAACCGATACGTCGGATAGGGGTCGTTGAGGATCGAGGCGTCGAACGGGTCGTAACGAATCTGTACCGAGACCACGAGCCCTCCTACCACCAAAGTAACGACGGTTTAGACTGGCAGTCTAAACCGGCTGAACGGGACAGGTGGGGCAATGCGCAAGATTCCACGTCAGATCTCTGACCGGCTTTGCGCCGCGGCGGACTTGTTCGCCGAGAAGGGGCTCAACGACTCCAAGATCGAAGACGTCGCCGCGGTGACCGGTGTGCCGAAAGCGACGCTGTACTACTACTTCGCCGGCAAAGAGGACATCCTTGCCTTCCTGCTCGAAGACCTCCTCAAGGACATCTCCGAGGCCGTGACCGCTATCGTGCACACCGACGGCACCGGTGCCGAACGCCTCGAACTTGTCATCCGCGCACAACTGCGGGCAATGGCGCAGCGGCCAGCGGTATGCCGTGCACTCATCGGCGAACTGGGACGAGCGGCCCGCATGCCGGCCATCGCCGAGATGATCAATACCGCATACCAACAACCGGTTGAAACTCTGCTCGTCGAAGGGGCCCGCGACGGCTCCCTCGTCGCTCAGCCCGATGCACGATCGACGTCCATTGCGCTGTTCGGCGCGGTCACCATCAATGCACTCATGTACCTGGTCACCGGGAACCACCTCGACGAGACGGTGGTCGCCAGCACCCTCAGCGCCGTCATGTTCGACGGCCTGCGCCCGCGCACAGGAGACCAGTCATGAGCACCTACGGCCTGTCGGTTCTCGGCGCGGATTTGAAGTCACTGGCCCAGACCGCCCAGGCCGCCGACGCGGCCGGGTTCGCCGCCGTATGGGCCTCGGAGTTCTACTCCCGGTCCGGATCGATCTCCATGGCCGCGATGGCCAACAGCACACAGAACTGCCGGATCGGTTCCTCCATTCTCTACGGCGTCGGCCGAAGCCCGCTGGTGCTGGCCACCGAGGCGCGTGATCTCGACGAACTCTCCAACGGACGGCTGGTGCTCGGCATCGGCAACGGCACCAAACGGATGATGAGCGACTGGCACGGCGTGCCCGACACTTCCGCACCCGCGCTGCGGATGGAAGAACTCGTGATGCTGCTGCGCCGGATATGGAACCTGCATGAAGGGCCGATCCATCACGAGGGCCGTTTCTACAGAATGAATCTCACCCCGACCGGCGACGTGGGTCCCCCCAGCCGGCCGATCCCGATCGTCACTGCCGGTGTCCGGCCCCGGATGTGCGAGGCGGCCGGGCGGGTGGCCGACGGCCTGGCCGGACATCCCCTGTTCACCACCACCTACGTCGAGGAGATAGTCCGGCCCGCTATCGCCAGGGGTGCCGCGCGCACCGGCCGCGACCCCAGTGACGTGGAGATCATTTCCATGGTGATGTGCGCCATCCACGACGACGCCGAGGTCGCCAGGCGCGAACTGGCGCAGCAGATTGCGTTCTACTCCTCGGTCAAATCCTACGAGACGGTACTTGATGTGAACGGCTTCGCCAGCGAAGGCCGAACCATCCGGGAAGCATTCGCCCAGCGCGATTTCCCGGCGATGTTCGCCGCGGTGTCCGAGGAGATGATCGACACCATGGGCGTCGCAGGGACGGCACACGAGGTCCGGGAACAACTGAGACGCTACGAAGGCGTCCTCGACCACATCATGCTGTATTCACCATCGGTTGGCATCGCTGCGGAACGGGTGCAGCAAAACCTCGACAGCATCATCGGGGAATGCTCGCCCGCCTCGATGTCGCCAGGGCAGTCCGGTCCACGTTCAACCTGATCGACGCATTGCCGCCCACGTCGACCCGTCCCCGTGTCCGCGGCCCATTTAGTGCGTCTGCCGCGCCGACCCCGCCGATGATTGCGTGGCGCTGTTGAGAATGTTGGCGTCGTCGGTGTCGGGGAGGTCATGGCGGACCACGCGAACCCGCCCCCGGGGCAGACAGGCCATGTAGCCGTGGCGCATGCCATAGAGCTCCCATGCTGTCTGTTCAGCGTCGGGGTCGACATCGATGCGGTGCCCGCCCGAGAAGCTCAGGTGTAGCCCTCCATCGTCGCTGGACCAGGCTTGGGTGCACACCGCGCCGGCGAGGTTCAGCAGTGGACGTTCGTGGGTTGCGATCCTGAGGGGGTCAATACGCACCGCCTCGATGGGGTAGGTGCCGACGGCAGGAAGGGTCAATAGCAGGGGGCAGGAGATGACGATTTCGTTGTAGTCATCGAAATCCAGAACCAGGCCGCCGCGCAGCGAGAGGCGTTGTACGACAAGGTTTTCGATCCATTGGGTGTACATGGCAGTCTCTTTTCGAACGCATCATGGGCCGTATCTCCAAAGAGTACGCTAAGTAGCGCTGCGATACTAATAGTATCGTTACCGGTTTGCGGTGGGCCGAGCAGCGCTGGTCACGACGCGCCTGGTGGCTCGGTCAATGCGCTCGCGGGTGTCGGCGGCTGTCGCGCGGTGGCCGCTGAAGGCCACGAGGTTGGCCAACCAGATGTCGGAGATGACCCCAGCGACGTGCAGATCGGTAGGGGTGGGCTCGCCGCCCCTGAGCGTGCGGGCCAGCAGGATCTGGATTTCATCGGCCGCGCGGTCGAGTTCCGCGGCGGCGCGGGTGTCTGCGACGGCGAAGGCCCGTGTCATGGCTGTCGTCAGCCGTGGGTCGCGCTGCCAGCGGTCATGCAGATGTGCGGTGAGGCGTTCGAGCCGTTGCAGCGGTGGGCCCTCACCACTCGCCCAGTCGCCGGCGGAGTCGAGTCGACGGAACTCGCGCGTCAGCGCTGCTACCAGCAAGTGGGTTTTCGCCGGGAAATAGCGGTAAAGCGTGCCGACGGCGATGCCGACCCGCTCGGCAACCGTCCGCATCTGAACCGCCTCGTAACCACCGGCCGCGGCCACGGCCAAAGCTGCATCCAGAATTGTTTCGCGGCGCCGTGCGGAGGCGCGTGAACGCGACGCGTTAGCGGCCCGCTTCTCGGTAGCGACCGAGTTCGCTTCCGAAGGCAGGGTTTTCCCGTGGCTGCGCGCCTGAGGGAAAGTCATGACGGCTCCGGGTCGAGACCGCCGCGGCGCGAGAACTGCTCCAGAAGATCGCCGAAAGCGCTGACATCGCCGTGTGCGGCGAAGTGCTCAGGGCTGACGGCAATGAATACTGCACTGGCGGTGAAGCGGGCGATCCCACCCTCACCCGTGCCTGTCGCCGTGACATGCAGCGCCCGCCCTTCACGAGAGACGATGTGGGCAGTAATCCGGTGGGTCTGATGCAGCGGCACCGGCCGCAAATATTCGACCGTCAGGGTGCGGGTGACCGCTGGGGTGCCGGCGATCCACAACGTGAAGCCCAGGACGTCATCACATGCGGCGGCCACTGCCCCGCCGTGAGCCAGGCCCGGGGCCCCGATATGCCGCTCGTCGAACGTCACATCGGTGTACACCGCGTCGCCGCTGCGGTGCACCACTAGCCGCAGTCCGTGAGGGTTGTCCGGGCCGCAACCCATGCAGGTCGTGGTGTGCGAGGGCAGCCGCTCCGGCGGCAACACGCTTTTGGGCACCATCACCCTCCAATACGATCGGTTTCGCTGCGCTACCGTTAGTACCACACTGCTAGACTGCTGTGACAGCATCGCGTGAAAGATCGACCGCCGAGGTGAATGAGTGAGCGACAGTCAGTCAGTGCCAGTCCTTGACGACGACGTGGACCCTCGGCGCATCCGGTCACGCACCCGGCTGCTGGATGCTGCTGCAACGCTTCTGAGCACCGGGGGGGTGGAAGCAGTCACCATTGATGCGGTCACCAAAGCATCCAAAGTGGCTCGAACCACGCTGTACCGCCACTTCCACAGTTCGTCGCATTTGCTCGCAGCCACGTTCGAACGCCTACTTCCACAAGTGGCCACTCCGGCACCGACCAGCGGACCCCTCCGTGAGCAGCTGATCGAATTGCTTAGCCGCCAAGCCGCACTCTTCAACGACGCGCCGCTGCATGTCACGACACTCGCGTGGCTCTCATTGGGGCCCACCGGCTCCAATAACGAAGCTGATGACCGCCACACATCGGGGGCGCTACGGGCCCGAGTCGTTGACCAGTACCGTCAGCCATTTGACGCCATACTCACCAGCCCGAAAGCACAAGCCGAACTTGACGACTTCGACCGGGAACTGGCGCTCTGCCAACTCGTCGGACCACTCGCCTTCGGCCGAATGACTGGGATTCGCACCATCACTCACAATGACTGCGCGAACATCGTCGATGACTTTCTCGCCGCCCACCGCAAGACCGATAGCGACGCCAAAGAGTCGAAGATCGCCACCAAGCAGACGGGCCGCCCCGCGCGTCTAGCTCGGTAGGCACAACGAAATCACAGCGTCCAGCCGGCTGGTCTTTCGACCTTTCTGTCGAGGTCGGACGGCACGAACATTGTGAACGGATTTGTGAACGAGGCTGTGCAGAACAATGGCGACCGCCTCGACACCATGTGACATGGGAGATGCCAATCCCCACCCCACCTGCCCGTTAGCGACGTAGGAAGAAGTGGAAGACCGCAACCGGCCGGCTCACAACTTCGAGGTCGCGTGTCGCGCTGCATGCGCGAGATGTCAGCGGTTGACGCGATGCGATTTCTTGGACAACCGTTTGGTTCTAGGATTCGCCATTTAGATGGCAGAACTCGGCCGACATTTCAATGGCAATGCAACGGTTGCACCTGGTCGACGCGCGGACAAATGACACGCAGTTTGGCAACCTACATGTCCGAAGGGCCCGGTGGGGTCGCTGATACTGGTTTCGTGTCGGTTGGCGCGGTGGTGGCTCAGGTCGGTGAGGTGCTGGGCCGCGCGCACTCACTGTTCGGCGACCCGCCAGCCTCCGGGCAAGGACCCGCCGCGGGCTCGGTGATGAAGCTCTCCGGCGCCGGGGACCTGGTGCGCTCCGGGCAGGCCCAGATGGCACCACTGTCGGGGCAGCTGGCCACCAACTACTCCACCTTCGCCGGCGGCGCGGGCCCGGCCCTGGACACCCTGGCCGGCAACGACCGGGCACTGAGCACCCAGCTCGACGAAGCCGCCCGCTCCGATCGCACCGGCCGCACCAGCTCCGGCACCGTCGTCAACGGCGCCGCGGCCGACACCAACGGACTGGCCCCGTTCACCAACACCCCCGCCGGCCAGAAAGCACTCCTGGTCGCCCTGCGCCAGCGCGTCGCCCAACAACAACAAGTCGTGCAGGCCTACAAAACCCGCGACGCGCAGATGGCGGCGATGCTGCGGTCGATGGCCTACGGCGGCCGCGGCGGTGTGGGCGCAGGAAGCGGCTCACCATTCGGCGGCGGCTCGGGCCTGTCGATGCCACAAAGCGGTGGGGGATTCGGGGGAATCCCATTGGGCGGCGGCGGGTTTGGTGGCGGTTCCAGAGGTGGCGGATCTGGTGGGCGACGGCCGTCGCCGCGGATCGACACGGGCCGCGATATCCCTCCCGGTAGGGGTGGGCAAGCTGTCCAGGCGGCGCTGTCGAAGCTGGGCCGCCCGTATGTGTGGGGAGCCAAGGGCCCTTCGGCCTTTGACTGCTCGGGGCTCACGGGGTGGGCGTGGCGTCAAGCCGGCGTGCAGCTGGGGCCCGACACCTATACGCAAGTGAATCAGGGGGTGGCGGTGCCTCCTGGTGAGGTGCGCGCCGGTGATCTGATCTTTCCCAAGGCGTCCTATGACGGCCGCGGCCCGGGCCATGTCATGTTGGCGATCTCGTCGACACAGGTAGTGCACGCCCCTCAGACCGGTGATGTGGTGCGTATCGCGCCGATGCCGCCAGGGTTCATCGCGCGCCGCCCGGTGGCCACCTAGCCCGGAAAATCGTGCACGGAGGGGGATCGGAGCGGCTTTAGGCTCGTAGTTATCCGCCCGAGGAAAGGATGTGGCCGTGGAGTCTGGGTTGCAGCAACAAGCCAGTCAAATCTTGGATCTCGCGACGCGGGCGAAGAAAGTCTTCGGCGGTGATTCCACCCCGCAGCGGCCACCGGAGTTCGCGGCGCCGCGCGATCTCGAAGAGACGATCTCTCGTGATCACTTCTGATTTCAGTGCCGCGGCGGGCCTATCGCCGTCAATGATGTTGGTGCAGAAGAGGTTACGATGACCGACGCTCGCAAGTTCGATGAGCTGGTGTCCTGGCATGCCAAGCCGGTCGCCGGGGTCGGTATGGGCTGGGATCCGGGTTGGCGTGCCGACGGGGGAGCGTTTGCCCCCAACATCAGCCCCTCGGACCCGTACTGGAACACGGTGTTGGACAAGGCCCAAGCGGCTTATGGCGATCCTGGTATGCGGTTCAACACCTCTGACCCGAGTGCGGACCGTTATCTAGTCTTCAGCGACGGCACGCGGGTACCGACCGATGGCTCGTTGGCTTATCGCGACAACGGCAACACCTACGTGATGAACAACGATGGCTCGGTGTCGCTACTTGGTGGTGACGGCAAGGCCGGTCAGCCGTTCTTCCCGGAGTTCCGGCGCAACGAGGCTGGCCAGTATGTGCCGGTCAACGCTCAAGGCCAGCAGGTCGCGCCGCTGGCCGCCTCCTACGTGGATGATCCAGCGACAGGCAAGCGCACCTACTACAACGCCAACGGAGACGTCGTGGGATCTGAGCAGCGGCCCGCCACACCGCCTCCGGGCAGCCAGCCCGGCGTGGCGACCGATGAGCAGCAGTCGGGGCGCACCGCTGACGCGGTACGCAAGCTGCACGACGAGATGAAGGACCGCTACAGCCAACTCAGCGAGGCTGAGGGCAAGTTGACCGAGGCGATGCTGAGCGCCCGGACCACGACCGCCGAGGGCCAGCAGAAGCTCAACGACATCCAGCAGAAGATCGTCGAGGCGGTCAACAACCCGGCGATGTCTCTGGACACTCCGGCGGGCGAGCAGGCGTTCTTGAAGTTCTTGCGCAGTCAGGTCGCCGCGATCGGCGAAGTACTCCAGTCGGGGACTTTGACTGCCGAGGATCAGGCCAAGGCGGCGTCAGCGCTGGCCGCCCTCTACGACATGGACGGAGCCTCCCCGGACACCGGGGGCGAGACTCCCAGTGACCCCAATGCCCAACCGGGACCTGCGACTCCGGCGCCGGCGCCGGCGCCGGCGGTCAGTGATCCCGCGCTTGTCGATCCCGCGCTCACGGATGCGGGGCTGGGGCCGATGGAGCCGATGCCCGATCCGATGTTGTCGGATTTGGGGATGGGCGGTCCGATGGGTGCTGACCCGCTGGCGGGGCTGGCCTCCGCGTTGCCGGCCGCGATGGGGGCTTTCCCTCCGGGTGGCGGATTGGGTGGCGGCAGCCCGCTTGATGCTCTCACCGGAGCCGCTGCGCCGCTGGCCGGTCTGGCTTCCCAGCTGGGCGAGCAAGTCCGCCGTGAGGAACCCGACCCCGGCGTCGAGTCGGAGAAGGACAAGGACGACGAGCTCGACGAGGACGAGGGTAAGGACGACCACGACCACGCACCCGAGCCAGTGCCCGGGGAAACCCCGCCGTCCACGGCGCCGCAATCGGGCACTCCGCCCGAGCCGGTGCCCGCGGGCACGCCCGGGGAGGGCGCCCCACCGGCGGCACCGGGCCCGCCCCCACCGCCGCCGACGGCAATCACGCTGCCGGACGGCTCGACCGCCAATGCACGCACGCCAGAGCTGGCCCAGGCCGTCAAGGCCCACCTCGACGGCAAGCCACTCGAGGAGGCCTACCGCGAACAGCACCTCGAGCTGCCCCCGCCGGGCACTCCGGTGACCGCTCCGGTCGATCCGTCGCGCCTGTCGGCCGGCATGCTCGCGGTGTTCAACGACCATTACGCGGTCGCGCTGAGCTCGGTGAAGGCGCTCCAAGATGGCCAGGTTGTGCCGGCGTCGATGATTGCCTCCAGCCCGGGCTTCTTGGGCTGGCTCGATCCCAGCGCGGTCGGCGCACCAGAGCCCACCCCGGCTCCCGCGCCGGTGCCTGTCCCACCGAGCTCCCCGGCCACCGACCCGGCGAACCCGGCGCCGCTGGCCAGCGCACCGGTGCCCACCCCCATCGGATAGCGGCTGACGTATGACGCGGCGGCAAAAAATCGCGACAATATCTAGATCGAAGGAGCTATGAGATGACCGACCCGATTCATATCGACCCTGAGGTGATGCGCACCGTCGCCAACCAGCATGACGATGTCGCCGACCAGATCGCGCCCGCCCGCGAGGCCAGCGCCGAGATCCTGGCCGCGGTCAACACGTTCGGCCCGATCATGCACCAGTTCAAGTCGGCGGTGTCGGACTTGATGGTCAACCGCGACGCCGCGCTGCTCCACCACGAACACACCCACCGCAGCGCCGCGATCGGGTTGCGTCGCGAAGCGGCCAATTTCGTCACCCGCGACGAAATCAACGCAGAAAACCTCCGAGTTGACCAGCAATGACAACCTGCCGCTGAGCGAGCAGGCGTTCCTGGCCAGGACCCCCGACGATGCGGTCCTGGTCAGGGTTGCCGTCAAGGGGCACATCCTGGGCGTTCAGCTCGAACCCAAGGCCATGCGCGACAACATGCACGAGTTAGCTCAGCGAATCATGGCCTGTGCCGACGTGGCGTATCTTCAGGGGCAGGTGGCACTGCGCGAGCAGATGGAGAACGCCAAGCTCGATCCCGTCTGCTACGCAGATTTCCCCACCGAAAGGGACCTTTCCGCCGCCCGTGACCGACTGAGGAATCTCTAGACCGATGGTTTCTGTTGACCCGAGTGGACTGGTCTCGGCAGCGCAACGGATCACCGCCGCGCTGTCGGATCTGACGACAGCTAACCCCGAGCATCCCCCGCTGGCCGCCGATCCGGCGTCGGCGGGCGCTGCGGGCAGGCTCACCACTGCGGGCACCACCTTGGCCAGCGTCCTGGTCGAACAGGCGGCAGGGCTGGCAGCCACCGCTGAACAGCTGGCCAACGTGGCAGCAGGTTTCACCGCCAAGGACGCGGCCAACGCGATCAAAATCTCCAGCCTCAACACCGCCAGTGAGGGCGCCGCCGTGTCGGGCTGGGCGCCCCCGTCGCCACCAATCCCTCCCGACGCGCGTCCAGTGCTGGCCGCACCACCCGCCGCGCCCGCCGAGATCATCTCCAATGCGGTGCACTCCGGCGACCCCGCCAGCGGCGAAGCGTTCATTTCGGGATGGCGCCAGGTCGCCGGCTCGGCCCGCGACGCCTCAGCCGCGGTACGGCTGGTCGCCGATAGTCTCCCTGACAGCTGGGATAGCCCGGTGGCCACCGACGTGGTGCGCGGGCACCTGATCAAATACGCCAATGCGTTGGAAACCTCCGGCCAGCGCGCCGATACGGTCGCTGAGCAGGCCAATCGCCATGCTCAAGAGGTCGCTCAGGCGCGGAGCGACATTCCGAGTCCGGACGCGTTTCAAGCGATGAATCACCAGCTACAGACGCTGGCGCAGGCTAACGCGCAGACCGGCGGCATGTACGCGGTGCCGCTGGCCAACGCGGTGGAGCAGAAAGCTCAGATGGAGGCCCAAACCGCGCAAGGCTTCGGTGGCTACTACGCCAGCACAGAGGCCACCACCGCCGGTGAGGTTGATCTGGACGGCGACGGTATCCCCGACGTTCCCGCCGACGAGGCGGCTGCCGCGGCCGCTGCGGGGGAAGGAACGGGTCTGCCGGGCGAAGCGACCCCGGGAGAGCCTGGGTCACAGGATATGGCCGGTCAGCTGGCCTCGATGCTTCCCAGCATGATCCCCACGGTTCTCGGGGCGGCCGGGGGACTACTGGGCGGCGCGATGTCATCGGTGATGAAGGCGCCGGAATCGCTGATTCAGGCCGGAACGCAGGCGATGGGTGCGGCTACTCAAGGGCTATCGGGGTTGATGCAACCCGAGCTCGACGACATCGGCACCGAGGACCTGGGCCTAGACGATGCGCCCTTGGACGACATGAGCGGTTTTGGCGGCGGAGGGGGCGGGGGTGGCATGACGTCGCCAGCCTCCGGCGGGGCACCGTCGACGCCGCCGGTGATGCCCTCCACCGGCCCCAACCCCACCCCGCCAACCTTGCCCACCGGTGGATCGTTGCCTCCGCCGGTGAGCCCCACGATGGGCCCGGGCGGCGGCATGATGCCAATGGGAGGCATGCCGATGGCCGGCATGCCAGGGGGTGCAGGCCAAGGCGGCGGGGCCGACGAACGCAACGCAAAGCCCAAACAGGTTGTGGGCAAGGATCTTCCGCACACCGAATCGGTGACCGGCAAGGTGACCGCTGACAGGATCGCAGTGTCGACAACCGCACCGGACCGAAAGGACGACGACCCGCCGCCCAACGACGACGCACCTCAGCGCACTAGCGCTCCGCTGATCCGGCGTATCACGACTGTCGCACCGAAGGACGGCGCCTAATGTTGGGCGGCGTGGGCTTCGACGATCTCGGCGACGAGGAAAAGGTCAAGTTTTCCGAAGCGGAACAGGCCGCGACCCTGGAGCGTCTCGACAAGATGATCGCCCAGCTCGGGGCACTGCGTACCGAGGTCGAAGACCCCGATGGCTATGTGCGGTTCACACTGGGTGACGACGGCCGCCTCCTCGAACTGTTCATCCACGAGGCTGCCCGCACATCACTGACCAACTTGGCGTTGGAAAAGAAGCTCAACGATCTGTTCGCCGCTGCTAACGAGGCAATGATGCTGTCCCGCAAAGAGTTCTGGGACCACTACAGCATTACCGACATCTGATCCGCAGGTCTAGCTCCGAAAAGCGCTGAGTCAGAACCGAGTTTTCAGATCGGCCTTGGCGGGCCTATAGCCAAAACCCCGCGCTGATTGACTAACGCACGGGGCACGGTCTGGGTCAGGCAGACTGACTGTGAGCGCGAGAAGTGTTGGCAACAAATGCCGTTCGAAAGTTTCAAGTGGAAGGGCCCGACCAAGGGTGGGAGGAGTCGGGCCCTTCCGGTTCCGACCTCGGGGGGCGCGACCGGAACACCACGAACGCTACCGCAGCGCCCACGCCCCTCCGTGCACAAATTTCGGCGGCGCGATGCTGCGCCATCGCAGCGACTCGTTGAGGTGCCGCGCGGGCCGGCTACAGATCCGGGGTAGCTGTAGGCAGCCAAGCCGTGAAAGGCCGCGAACATGTGTTGACGGGGAGGTGCCGAGCGGATCGGGGCCGAATTTGGCGGTGCCAGACCCCACCGGGGCCGTTTACCCTGGATGTATGACAGCGGGCGGGAAAACCCAAGCATATGTGCCGCCGCCGAACGGTGGCCCCTACGGGCCACCCCCTGGCCCCGGCCCATCCGGCTATGGCCCCCCGCCGGCGCCTCCACCGGTGTTCCAGCCCCGACGCCCGGGACGCTTGCGGACGGCACTCGCCGCCTCGGGCATCATCCTCGCGGTGGTTCTGGCGGCATCCGCGCTGGTAGTAGCTTTAACGACCCGCTCCAGCAGCTCCAACACTGCCGCACCTTCGGCCGGCAACCCCGCCGCATCATCCAGCCCGGCGTCCACTGAACAGGCCGACCGCGCACTCTGCACCGCAATCGCTCCCTTGATGGTTGAACAGAACAAAGTCTCCAACGATTGGTTCCGCCTGGGGGAACCCGGCTCGACGGCGAGGGATGCCGGGCTACCAAAGTTTATTGACGACACAGAAAATTGGGTCGGTCGAGCCGAAGCTGTGCTCGCGGAGCACCCCGGCGTCCAGCCACGACTGGAACGAACAATGAACCGTTATCTCGATGACTTATGGCTTTTCGTGAATAACATCGCGCCCGGCCCTTCGGAGGACTACGACAAGGCAGCTTGGATTGACAGCATGATCGCCTACGGCGGGCCCCAAACAATTTGCGACGACCTCGGCGCCGGCTGGTAGTTGGATGGGGGGGACTAGCTGATGCCGGCTTCAGCAGCGGTTGCCGCTGGCCCGGGGATGCCGACACGGCCGTACTCAATGCGGATTCTCGGCGGGTCCTGGCCGTCGACGTCACCGGAGTCGTGGTCGGACACCGCGAGCGCGCTGAGTAAGAAAAGTGCCGATCTGAGCACGTCGGCAGCGGCGATCCGCCGCGCAGCCGACGATCTCGGGGGATCTAATTCGGGGCAGATGATCGACGCGATGTGTGAGCGCTCGTATCGCACGGCGCAGACGGTGATCAATCACTCGGACCTGTACGGCGACATGGCTAAGGCGGTCAAGGAAACGGCTGAGCTGATCTGGCATGCCCGCGGCCGGCTCGAAGAGATTGACCGCAAAGCACATGAGGAGATCGAACGGCTCAAGCAGCAGCTTCAGGCTTTGGCGGGCTCGCCGTTAGGCGCTGGCGCGGCGATGGCCGCGATCTACGCAGCGATTGAAGCCGTCATCACCGCAGCGCAAGGGGAAGCGCTGGCTGTAGGGACTGACACCGCCGCGTCTATCGCAGAGCAAGCCGCCAACATCGGCGGCACCCCCTCAAGCCAGCTGTCCAGCGGCGGCCAGATCACCCCTGCCGATCACACCACCCAATCCGGCGGCAACGGAGACAACATCCAGGCACTCGACAACCCGCATAATTCACCACCACCGTCACGTCCGACCAGCGACCTACCCAAGTGGAACGAATCAGGCCACCCTCGCGACGACCTACCTAGTGATGGCGCAACTGATTCCGGCGGCAGCGAAACGCCTGGTGCCTCAGAACCGGGAAAGACTCCCGGCGAAACGGGTACGGGTTCGGGTGAGCCTGGAGAAACCCCGGGCGGAAACGCGGACACCACCGACGCGCTGAAGGGTACTCCAGCTGAAGCTAACAATTTGCCTCGATGGGAGTCGAACACTCCGGCGATGACTCCGCCGATGACGCCTGTGTCGTCTGGCGGCAGCGGCGGCGCTTCGTCGCTGGGCTCGGTGGGGAGTGGGTTCAAGCCGCCGTCTGCGAGCGGGTTGTCGTCGGCGGGGACCGGTGGTCTGTCGCCTAGTTCGTTGTCTTCGAATGCGGGGCTGTCGTCTCTGCCGTCTTCTGTGTCGCCGGCGGCGGGCGGTCTTCCGTCTGCGGCTGCGGGTGGCGGTGGCGCACCGGGCGCGGCTACCTCGTCTGACTTCTCCCGCGGGTTCAATGCGGGCTTAGGTACGGGCTCGGTGTTGCCGCCGCCTGTTGCTCCTCCTCCGGCGCAGCCGCTGAGTTCGACTACGGGTGCGTCGAGTGTGCCGGTCTCGGCCGTTCCCGCGCCGGTGTCGGCGGCTGGCGGGCCTGCGCACGTCGCGTCGCCAGGGTCGGCGGCGAGTGTTCCGGCCGGGCATATGGGGTCGATGGGTGCGCCGATGATGCCGCCAGCGGCCGCTCCGGCTGGCCCGCTGCCTCCGTTTAACTCTGATTTGCAGCCCAGGCAGGTCGCGCCTGCGGCGGCGGGCGCCCCGCCGCCCGCGCCACCGCCAGCTCCACCTGCGAGCCCGGGCCAGGGGACAGCGCTTCCGCCGGGTGTGGTCGCCTCGGGTGTCGGCGCCACAGCGGCGGGCGCGATCGCAGGGGCGCAGTCTGGGGCGCCTGACCCGTTGCTCGATAGGGCGTCGGAACTGGTCTACGAGCTGATGCACGCCTCGCGGGTTTATGGGTGCATCGACTGGTGCGTCGGGATGTTCAAGACGCCGTCAGGACCGCAGGCATGGGTGGTGAGCAGTGAGGGCAGCGGGTTCATCCCGCCGGGGGTGTTTCTGCCCAGCTCCGCGCGGCTAGTTTTTTCAGATCCTGGTTTGGACAAGGACTTTCACGCCCGCTGGTTCGGCTGGGTCAACCCAGCCCAGACGATGACCGCGTACGGGCAGATGTGCATGGCGAGCAACCCGAACGTCGAGTTGTGGGCGCTGGCGGTGTCGACGGACTATGGCGGCAACGCCGCTGTGGCGCGGGATGCCGGTGTACGGCATATCGAGAATTGCGCGTTGACCACCTCACCGATCAAGGCCGACTCAGCACCGCCGGCGCTGGATGAAACTCGTATTCATCGGCTGGAGACCATTGACCGCCCCGAGTACGCGCGCCTGACCACCGGCGGGGTGGTTGATCGTTCACAGCTATGGGCGTTGACGGTTGCCGCAGTGCGCACGGTCCTCTCGCGCGCCTCTGAGCTGCTGGGCTTCCAGGTTCCTCCGGCCATTCGCCAGGTCGCTACGGCGATCGAGAATGGTGAGCCGGTGACCGAAGAGTTGTGGGCCGATCTTGACGTGGCGATGCGCGCAGCGATCCTCGACAGCGCGGGCCAGCGGCCAGGTCGGGTGGCCAGCGATGTGGGCCCGTCTGCCTATGCGCGGTGTTTCCACAACGTGGCTCGCGCCGCGGAGCTGCTGTCGTGGTGGCGCAGCACGACACCGGATTATGTCGAGATCGCCTACACGGCAAGGCATATCGCGAAGGAAGCTGAACTATGGCCCACGATGGCCGCATGAGGGGAGTTGTGTAGATGCCTGCAGTATCTGGGGGCGCGAAGCCGATCGAGGTGTTGCCCGCGGCGGTCACTGGCACTGCCCAGTCGATCGCTGGGGAGGTGAGCCGGTCGGCCCAGCCTGGCCCGGTTCCGATGCCTGCGGGGGGTATTTCGCCGATCGATGTCGCCGCCAACGCCGTGGCCGTCGCGGTGGCCGAGAATGTCGCGCACTGCTCGGCGACGCTGGCGCCGGAGCCCATCGAAGGGGTTCAGAAGGCCGAGACCGCCACGACCGAACTTCGGGGGCAGGACGCTGAGAGCGCCGCCGACATCAGGTCGGTCGCTCAGACTATGCAGCCGATGCCGCCGCCGGGGGTCAGTGGCGGCGGGGGCGCACCGAGCATCCGCCCGGTCAGCAATACCGGCGCGGATAGTTGGCATTGGGAATATGACCACAACGGGCTGATGGTCAGGGTCGATGACGTCGAGCCAATTGATCCGGGCGGCGCGGCCGGTGGTGGTTTCGGCGGGCTTGCCCCGGTGGGCCCCTGACAGCTCGGTCACCGCTTGTTGCGTGAAGGGGTTGTCAGCTGTTGTGTGGTGAGTGGTCGGTAGTTGTCGGTGGTGTGCTGTAGGAACAGGCGTATGAATCTTGCGGCGTGGGCTGAGCGCAACGGTGTTGCGCGGGTCACCGCGTGTCGCTGGTTTCACGCTGGTTTCACGCGGGCCGGTTGCCTGTTCCGGCGCGACGAGTGGGTCGGCTGATCCTGGTGAGGGATGCGACCGCCGAGCCAGTCCAGCATCGGCGGACGGCGGTGTATGCGCGGGTCTCGTCGGCGGATCAGAAGGCCGATCTGGATCGGCAGGTGGCGCGGGTAGCTGCGTGGGCGACGGCGGATCAGATCTCGGTGGACAAGGTGGTGACCGAGGTCGGGTCCGCCTTGAACGGGCACCGCCGCAAGTTCCTTGCGTTGCTGCGTGACCCGACGGTGAGCCGGATCGTTGTGAAGCACCGGATCGTTTCTGCCGGTTCGGATCTGAGTATGTCGAAGCCGCGCTCGCTGTGCAGGGCCGCGAGTTGGTCGTGGTCGACGCCGGAGAGGTCGACGATGATCTGGTGCGTGATATGACCGAGATCCTCACCGGTATGTGTGCGCGGCTCTACGGGAAACGCGCCGCAGCCAACCGAGCCAAGAGGGCGATGGGCGCTGCCGATGATGGTGAGGCGGCCTGATGGCGAAGTTCGAGATTCCCGAGGGCTTTTCGGTGCAGGCGTTCCGGTTCACCCTAGACCTGACCGACGGGCAAGCTCGGTCGTTGGCACGGCACTTCGGCGCTCGCCGAAAGGCGTACAACTGGGCTGTAGCGGCCCTGAAAGCCGATATCGTGACGTGGCGTGAGACTGGTGTCGAGACGGCGAAGCCGTCGCTTGCTGTGTTGCGTAAACGCTGGAACACGGCCAAGGACGCGGTGTGTGTCAACGCCGCGACCGGGGATGTGTGGTGGCCGGAGTGCTCGAAAGAGGCCTACGCCGACGGGATCGGCGGCGCGGTGGATGCCTACTGGAATTGGCAAGCCTCCCGCGCAGGGACCCGCGCCGGCAAGCGAGTCGGGTTCCCGCGGTTTAAGAAGAAGGGCCGCGACACCGACCGGGTGTCGTTTTCAACCGGGGCGATGCGCGTCGAACCCGACCGCCGGCACCTCACGCTGCCAGTCATCGGCACAGTCCGCACCCACGAGAACACCCGCCGGGTCGAGCGCCTCATCCGGGCCGGCCGAGCTCGGGTGCTGGCGATCAGCGTGCGCCGCAACGGCACCCGGTTCGACGCCAGCGTGCGGGTGCTGGTGGCGCGCCCTCAGCAGCCCAACGTGGCACTGCCGAAGTCACGGGTCGGTGTCGATGTGGGGGTGCGTCGGCTGGCCACGGTCGCCAGCACAGACGGCGCAGTGCTCGAACGGGTGCCCAATCCCCGTCCGCTTGACGCTGCACTCAACGAGTTACGACACGTCAGCCGGGCCCGCTCCCGCTGCGTGAAAGGGTCGCGCCAATATCGCGAGCGCACCACAGAAATGTCCCGGCTGCATCGCCGGGTCAACGATGTCCGCGTGCATCATTTGCACGTCCTGACCACACGATTAGCCAAAACTCACGGCCGGATCGTGGTCGAAGGTCTGGACGCTGCGGGGATGCTGCGGCAAAAGGGTCTGCCGGGGGCACGAGCCCGCCGACGCGGCCTGTCCGATGCCGCCCTGGGTACGCCGCGGCACCACTTGTCCTACAAGACCGTCTGGTACGGATCACAACTGGTGGTGGCTGATCGGTGGTTCCCTTCGTCGAAGACTTGCCACGCGTGCGGGCATGTTCAGGACATCGGCTGGGCAGAACACTGGACCTGCGATCGCACTGGCGGCGGTTGCGGGGCCACTCATCAACGCGACGATTGCGCCGCGATCAACCTCGCACGCTACGAGGAACCCGATAGCGTCGTCGGCCCAGTTGGGGCCGCCGTCAAGCGTGGAGCCGACCGTAAGACCGGGCCAAGCCCGGCTGGTGGCCGTGAAGCGCGGAAGGGACCCGGCCACCCAGCCGGGAAACAACCCCGAGACGGGGTGCGAGTCGCGTGACCACTAACGATCACTCACTCGCAACGGGTCGCAGCATCGTGGGTTTTCTGGTTATCGGGCGCTCTGAAATTGGCGCCGATATAGCCCCTTGGACGGGGTTAGGGTCAGTTACGTGACCACTCAACAGTTCAGGCGGCCCGGCCCGATTGCACGTCCGCCGGCGACGGCGGGCGGCAAGATCGCGATTGATCCGCCGATTCCGGCGCCGATCCCGCCGCCACGCAGCGTGTGGGGGATTGTGCTGCCGATCGTTCTGATTGTCGGTGTGATCGGGTTTATCGTCGCGATGTACATGTCCGGAATGCGTAGCTTCGCATCGGGTTTCGGCATTTTCGGGATCATGATGTTGATCGGCATGGCGGGCATGCTGTTCCGCGGCCGCGGAGCCGCGCAGAAGATGTCCTGGGGTGAGCTGCGGCAGTACCGGGCCAACTACTTCGCCCGCCAGGACGATGTGCGCGATGAGATCGAGGTGCAGCGCCGCGCCCAGTTCGACCATCGCGAGCATTTCCATTGGGAACCAGCCAAACTCGTGGCCGCGGTCGGCACCGAACGCATGTGGGAACGCTCACCGAGTTCGGATGAATTCGGTGAGGTCCGGGTCGGGGTCGGCAAGGTCAAGCTCGCCATGACGATCGAGAAGCCGAAGATTCCCGAGGCATCACAGATCGAACCGGCCACCGGTCACGCCCTGCGCAAGTTTCTGCTGGAGCAGGAATACATCGACGACATGGCCAAGGTGATTTGGCTGCAACGCTTCGCGGGCGTCTCGTTCATCGGGGATATGGACGAGGCACGCGCTCTGCTGCGGGCGATGGTGTGCCAGCTGGCGGCATTCCACAGCCCCGCCGACCTCCAGATTCTGGTGGTCAGCGACGCCCCGTCGGTGTGGGACTGGACGAAGTGGCTGCCACATATGCAGCATCACAGCAAGCGCGACGGCTGCGGTGAGCGCCGGCTGCTGTTTTCCTCCCCGGCTCAGCTGGAGGAGTTTTTCGACGAGGCGGAGCTTCCGCGGAGCGAGTGGACACCCCCGGCCAGCGGATTGCACGGCGCGGGGAACACCGCTCTGCCGTTCCGGGTGATCATCGACGACAACTGCGGAACCCCCGAGGACTGGGCCGGCCTGACCGGCAGCGCAGGGTATGCCGGCACCTGCTTTGTGCGCCTGGCACCGTCGGTGCCTCCTCCCTCGCCGCATGATGCGTTCGGGACGAAGAGTTGGATCGGGTTTTCCCCGGAGACCACCTACCGCCTCGTGGGCGGTGCGCTGCGGAAGCGCCTGCCCGCCGAGGACCTCACACCGTTTAGCGGTGTGCAGCACCCGTCCTCCGACGAGCTCGACGACGCCTTCTACGCCAAGGCCGACCAGCTATCGATCACCGCAGCGGAGCGGTTCGCTCGGGCGATGGCCCGCTTCCGCGCCTCCGGCGGGGTCACCACGGTCACCGATTCCGGCCACCAGCAACGCACGCTGCTCGACGCGGTGGGGGTGCGGGACCCCCGCAACCTCGACGTGGACCGCCTGTGGTCCCCGCGCCGCAGCCAGGGCCCGGAGTGGATGCGCTTCCCGGTCGGTCTCGATGAAAGCGGCCAGGTCGTCGACCTGGATCTCAAAGAGGGCAGCCAGCAGGGCATGGGCATGCATTCGCTGTTCATCGGCACGACCGGCGCGGGCAAGTCCGAGGGCATCATCACCGAGGTCGCCTCGATGGCGTTGACCCATTCGCCGGAGGTCGCCAATGTGGTGTTCTTCGACTTCAAGCTGAAATCAGCAGCCGGCGTGCTCGAACAGTTCCCGCATGTGGTGGCCAGTGTCAGCAACCTCGGCGATGAGCGCCACCTTGTCGGCCGCATGTATGAGGCGCTGGAAGGCGAGCTTGATCGTCGCGGCGCTCTGTGCAACGCCGCCGGCCCGGACGTGGTGGATCTGACGGTCTACAACCAGCGGCGGCTCACTGATCCCTCGCTGCCGCCGGTGCCGGTGCTGTGGGTCATCGCCGACGAGTACCAGGAGCTGCTCAGCGACCGCGACTGGGGCGATAAGTTCCGCAGCTTGTTCTGGCGGATCATGCGCCAGGGCCGCGCCTATCACATGTTTTTGCAGCTGGTCGGCCAGACCGTCGACACCCAGAAGCTGCGCGACATCCGCAAGCTGCTCGGCTTCACCATCGCCGGCCGTACCGGCACCGAGGAAGATTCCCGCGAGGCCCTCGGTGTGGGGATCGCCGCCAAGATTGACGAGAAAGGCGCGGAGGGTACTGCGTTCCTGCGGGTGGCGCAGCGCCAGCCACGCCAGTTCCGATTCTTCTATTCCTCGGCTGATTTCGTTCCGCAGACCGGGCCCGACGACAGCCGTCCACTGGAGGCCGGCACCTGGTTCGAGCCCCGCGCTTTCACGGCCGAAGAGGCCGCCGACATCGATGGCCTGCTGGCCGAGCCGGTCGAACGTGACGCTGCCCCGGCGCCGGTCCCGGAGGCCGCCAGCGTGAAGATCATCGACGCCGTGATTGGTTCCCTGCAGGCCACGGGGGCCGCCCCGCCACGCCAGCTGTGGCTGCCCCCACTGGGCGCCCCACCGGCCGCCGACGATCTGGTGGCTCGACTGCGCGGCAAGCCGTGGGATGTCGACTACGGCCAGAACCCGGGCCTGGTGTTGCCGGTGGCGCTGGAGGATCGCCCACGTCAGCACCGCCAGGATGTCTGCTACCTGAACATGCTGGAAAGCAGCGCACTCATCGTCGGCGCCCCCCGTATGGGTCATACCAACGCGGTCATGACCATGATCACCGCGGGTGCGTTGATGTACCGTCCGGAGCGGGTGCAGTTCTACTGCATTGCTGCCAGCGGCCCACAATTGGCAGCGTTGAACGATCTTCCGCATGTGGCGGCGGTGGCGGCTCTGCACGACACCGAGGGCGTCACCCGCTTGCTGGCCACCGTGCGCGGCATCGTCGAGGAGCGCGAACGGCTTTTCGCCACCCGCGGCCTGGACATGGAGCAGGTGCGTGCGGCGAAGTTCGGCCCGAACCCGACCGATATCGGCGTCGCCGGCGGTGATGTGGTGCTGGTCATCGACGGCTGGGGCAACTTCAACGACGCCAACCAGAAATGGGTTGACCAGGTGATGTCGCTGATGCGCGCGGGCAACTACGGGGTCCGCACGATCGTCACCCACACCAGCTACCTGTCGAAGATCAACACCCAGGTCAAGAACCTGTCCACGGAGCGCATCGAGTTGCGGATGACCGATGAGCGGGAATCCGAGCTGGGCCGGCGCGACCCCACGGTCAACCGGGGCAAAGAGGTCCCGAATAAGCCCGGGCACGGCCTCAGCGCCGCCGGCTTCCACATCATGATCGGCGAGCCGGTGCTGGCCAATGATCCGGCCGGCCCCATCGACGCTCGCGGTGTCGGCGCAGTGGTGCGCCGGGTGGCCGGAGTGGAGAAGTTCGCCGAGGTGAAACGCCTGCCGGAGATGGTGCCGCTGTCTGATGTGTTGGCGCGGGTAAACGGCGGCGCGCAACGCGACCTGGTTCCGTTCGGTCTGTCGGAGTCCGATCTGGGCCCGGCCTACGTCGACTTCGCCGAGAACCCCCACGCGGTAGTCGTGGGCCGCGCGCAATCGGGACGCTCGGCGTTCCTGCGCACGATGATGCGCAGCGTCATGGCCCACTACAGTCCCGATGAGGCCACCATTGTGTTGATTGATCCGCGCCGCCGACACATGGGCGTGGTGCCAGAGGAGACGTGGCTGTCGCGCTACGCCTACACCCTCAACGACATCAAGAAGGCTGCGGGGGAGTTGAAGGAGCTGTTCGACAAGCGCACCCCGCCGCCGGGCACCAGTCCCACGGAGATGCTGAAACGCCAGTTCTGGACCGGCCGCAAGATTTTCATCTTCGCCGATGACGTCACGTCGTGGAACTCGGCACAGAATCCGCTGATGGAGTTGGCCGACTATGTGGAAACGGCCGACCAGCTGGGCATGCACATCATCGCGGCCGCCGACATCAAGCTGTGGAGTTTCCAGGCGTCAGGCAACAGCATGCTCGGCCGACTGGCCGGCGCCCTGCAACCGACGATCATTCTGGACGGCCGCCGAGAACACGGCCCGATCATCAGCGGTGTCTACGCCGAGCCTCAACGTCAAGGTAAAGGCATCTACGTGCACCCCGGCGGCACCACCGATGGTGTGCTGGTGGCCTGGACACCTGAACCGGTGCGCTCCACACCTCCTCGACATTCCACCCCGATAGGCCAGAGCTAATGCGATCACCAGTGACCCCTGCGGGCGATTGGGCTACGGAATTAGTGGCCCGAGCACCGGAATCAGAGAGTTTGAGCCTACTCAGCAGCCATTCATCGAGGTCATCGGTGGTGATGGTGCCTGTGCGGAATTTAGCGCAGGTAGCCCCCTAGCACTGGCCTTAAACTGAGTTCAGATCACCCCCACGAAGGGAGAGGCAAACAAATGTCCGTTCCATTCATTGGTGTCGAGCCGGCGCTGGTCGGAATGCTGTCGGCTGCCGAGAGCGCAGGCGCGGCGACCATGGCCGCCGGGACGTCCGGGGCTGCCCCGGTGATGACGACGGTGCTGCCCCCGGGTAGCGATCCGGCGTCGATGGCGGTGGCGGCGGCGCTCAATGCGCGCGGCGCGGCAGCGGTAGCCGCGCTGACGCAGCTGACGATGACGCGGGCAATGTTCGCCGGCAACGTCGGCGTCAACGGCACCAGCTACGCAGCGATGGATGTGCTGCAGCAGACCGCTCTGGCGATCTAGAACCGCTTTCGGGCAATGCCAGGCTTCGGGGATTCGGCGCTCAATCCGCCGCAGGTGAACTACTACCAGTTGGTCACCGGCGATGAGGCGGCGACTGCTGCGGCAGCTGCGGCGGCTCATCAGGCGACCGCGGCGATGCTTTCCGCCGAGATTGCCACCATGACCACCAGTACGACCAGCACGGCCGCGGTGGGCTGGCAGGGCGCCGGTGGTGCGGCGATGACGATGACCGCTCAAGCGTTCGCGGGAATCTTGGGCATGGCGGTGGCCTGGTTTGAGGAAGCTGTCGTGCAGGCGACGGCCATCGTGGATGCCTATCACCTGGCCAAAACCACGATGGTGCCTGGACCGGTGTCCGATCAGAACCTCGCCGACACCGAAGCGCTGGTCGCCACGAACTTCATCGGGCAGAACAGTCCGGCGATCGCGGCCCTGGTCGCCGAATATGAGCGGCAGTGGATTCAGAACGCCACCATCATGTCGAGTTACCAAGGTGTGGTCACCGCGGCGTTGGGCGTACTGGCGACGCCGCCGCCGTTCGCACCGATGGCACCCAACCCCGCCGCAGCATTGGCCGCCCTGGGCAACGCCGGGGCACAAGCCGGTGTGCAGGGCGCCCTGCAGGCCAGCTCCCAAAGCATGCAGCAGGCCAGCACCGCGGCGGTGCCGGCCGCTGAAGCGGTCTCGGCACCGGCCGACGCCATGTCGGCGATGGGCGGGCCGATGGGGATGATGGGGCAGCTCTCGTCGGTCACCGGCATGATGGGCCAGGCTCCGCAGATGCTGGGCCAGGCCCCGCAGATGCTGGGCCAGTTCATGCAGATGCCGATGGGCATGCTCGGCCCGCTGTCGTCGAGCATGGGCGGTCTCGGTGGCGCCCCGGTGGCGTCAGCGGCTACGCTGACCGGTACGCCGGTGGCGATGCCGGGGTTGGCCAGTGCGCTCAGCGGCGGCGGCGGTGGTGGCGGCGGCATCGGTGCCGGCGGCAGCGGGGTCGTTCCGACCAGTTCCTACACCCGCCCGGTGGGGAGTTTCAGCACCCCGAATGCCCCCAAACTGCCCGGCGGATTCGGAGGTGCCGTCGAACCGGTGGCCACCGGACCGAGCCCGGCAGGGGGTGCAGGCACTGGTGGTCTGTACGGCGCTCCGGCCTCGGCGATGGGGCGCGACGGCGGGGCCGCGACCGAGCAGCGGCAGGGACGCACGATGCAGGTCACGCTTGCCCGATCGGCTGCTGACAGGGGGGACAGGTAACAAAAGATTAGCGCACGGCGGGGTGTGTAGACGCCCATAGACTTTGTCTAGAACCAAACACCTTCCAGAACAGGAGTTTCCATGGCACAGCAAGTTGTTGGTGCGGCGCAGATCCAGTCCACCGCCGACCAGCTCGACGATCTCAAGATGCGGGCGCTCGACGTGCTCAGCCGCTACCAGCAGCATTCGACCGAACTGCAGGCCTCCGGCGGCCTCGACGGCCAGGCCGGTGTCGCCAACGTGGCTACGGCAGAAGAGATCTCGCAGGCACAGCGTGAGATGAACATGCGGTGGGAGTCGCTGATCGCGGCGCTGCGTAACAGCGCGCCGGACTTCACCAACATCGACACCCAGAGCGCCCAGCAGATCCAGTCGGTCGCCGGCGGCCTGCGCTTCACCTGACCCTTCCACCACCACAGACATTCGAAAGGATTCCACCACAATGGACGGAATGATCAAGGTCAATCCCGGCGCGATCGTCGATTACAACGCCGCCCTGGGAACGTTCAGCGGCGAGCTGGACAACATCGCCTCCGAGGCGCAGAACCTGCTCGGCGGTATCGCCGAGTACTTCACCACCGATCAGGCGTCGGTCACCTACGCCCAGGCGCAGCAGATGATCATCGACGCCACCAACGAGGGCAAGGAAGTCATCCACCGCCACGGCCAGGCCGCCGACCAGGCTGGTGTGGACTTCGTGTCCCAGGACGGGGCCTCTGCCCAGACGTTCATGGTCTAGGACGGCCCACCAGGGGTGCTGTAGCGACACTGCCGAAAGGGGGGCCAACTGCAGTTGGCCCCCCTTTTTGCTGCTCGAAAGAAACAGAAGGGATTAGGACATGGCGCTGACGACAACCGTCGGGGGCGTATGGGTACTGCAGGCGCTGCTGGGTGTGGAATCCATGCCAACAGCGTTGCGGCTCAAGCCATTTATTCCGTCAGTGCATCACGAACTGATTGTTGAGACCACAGCAGGGCCGGTCCCGATCGCCGAAACCGCCGAGTATCTGAGCCTGGTGCAGGCTGGCGCTATTTCCCCTAGTGGCGCGGTCGACGAACCGGTGCGCGACTGGATGACCGTGCTGGGGCGGCCTGATCGGCAGGCCGTCCTGACCATTCGGCGACCGTCAGGGCAGGCCGTCCACAACGGTGAACTGCCGACGGTGGACGAGCGGGTGGTCGTGGTGTGCCGGTACCGGCGGTGGCTGGCGATGGCTGCCCGCGACGGCAACGACATGGTCGTTGACGCGGTGGGGGAGACCGATGACCCCGCAGTCCAGGCGGACTTGATGTGCCAAACCTTGATGCCGGCACTGGGCGTGGCTGCACCCGCGGACATCGACGGCGTCAACATCCCCGCCGACCTGATGCAATCGACGCTGGAAGCCGCTGTCCCGCAAGGGCGAGACGCCACGATCGCCGCGATGAGCAGGCTGGGACTGCAACCCCAGCAGGCCGAGGTCCTGGCCGCGGCGACACGCTTGGACGACTCAGCCATGGCCGTCGCCATGGTGATTGACCACGACATCGCCCAGCATGTTCATCCCCGGGTGGTCACGGTGGCCGACACCGAGTTTGGTCGCGTGAGCATCACCACGAGCACGTCGGCTGACGGTAAGCAGTGGCTGAGCTTGTGGCCGGCCACCACCGACGCCGTGCGCGAGGACCTCTACGGGCTGCTTTCCGCGCCGCGGGCGGCCGCGTAAAACGTCATGCGTACATATGTCGGGGGGCATGAAATTGGTGCCGATTTAGGGTCATCGCCCCTAGTAGGGTGGGCAATATGGCGCTGAATTTGACGTCGCGGCTGCAGGTGACGGCCCACTATTTCTGGAACCGCCGCAACGCGGCGGCGCTGAGTCATCACGGCGTTCGGCTGGAATACGACCCCGAACAGCGCCGCAGCGCCGCGCTCATTCTCGGGGTCATGTTCACACTGCTGGCCATGGCGCTGATGTTCGTGCTGTCGTGGTTCAAGCCGGCCGGCCAGGTCGGGCAGTCGGCCATCTTGGCCGACCGCGACACCGGCGCGGTCTACGTGATGGTCGACGGTCGACTACACCCGGCGCTGAACCTGATGAGCGCCCGGCTGATTGCCGGCCAGCCGAATAATCCGACGTTCGTCAAGGCCGCAGAGCTGGAGAAATACCCACAAGGGCCGCTGGTGGGCATCGTGGGCGCTCCCGCGGCGATGCCCATCCGAACGGCGTCGTCCTCGGACTGGGCCGTGTGCGACACCGCACCGACACCGACGTCGACGACCTCGGCCGCCTCGGAACCTGTGGTCACGGCGATCGCTGGCCAGCTGACGCTGGGCCAGCGGTCAGCGCCGCTGCAGATGCCCGATGCCATCTTGGGCCGCTACGGCGATCGGACCTATGTGATCTGGGAGGGGCACCGCTCCGAGATTGACCTCAGCAATAAGGCGGTCGCTTTGGCCTTGGGCGTCGATTCGACTGCGCCGGAACCGATTCCGTTGTCGCGCCCGCTTTTTGATGCCCTTCCGGCGACTGACCCGTTGGTGAGCCCGGCCATCCCGGGGGCAGGGGAACCGTCACGATGGAATGTCGCCGACGGCGCGGTGATTGGATCGGTGCTGACCGTGCGCGACCTCGGTCAGCCCAACGCTGCGGAATCGCTGTACGTGCTGTTACGTGATGGTGTGCAACGGGTTTCGCCGTTCGTCGCCTCACTCTTGCGATCGGCGAACTCGTTCGGTGATGTGGCCCCGATTCAGGTGGCCCCCGACAAGCTCGCTCCGATACCGGTGGTGGATAAGCTGCCTGTGTCGTTCTACCCGGCCACTCGGCTGCGCCTGGTGGACACTGCCGTCAACGCCACCACTTGCCTGGCGTGGTCGAAGGGCGCCACAGACCGCGCCGCCGCAGTCACGATCTTGTCGGGGCAAGGATTGCCGATCCCGCTCGGCTCCGCCGATAACCGGCTGGTGAAACTCCCTAAGGGCGTTCGTGATCCCGAATCGGTGGAGGCTGACCAGGTGTACATCGGCCCTGGTGCCACGAACTTGGTGATGACGACCAGTGCGGCCCCAGCGGCGTCCTCGCGCGAAGCGATGTGGTGGATTTCAGATCAAGGGGTCCGCTACGGCGTCGAGTTGTCCGACGACGCGTTCACGGCCCTCGGGGTGTCCCCGGCTAGGTCGCAGCAGGCGCCGTGGCCGCTGATCCGGGCGTTTGCGCCCGGGCCAGCACTCACCCGCGCCGACGCACTGGTCCAACACGACTCGCTCGCTCCCGTCGGGGGCGCCGAAGCGCTGCCCACTAGGTCTCCGGGAAGCTAGTTGTTGAAAATCGAGGGTTGAAAAACTAGTGCCGATATACGACATACACGCTGATAGGATCAGATTGTGACTGACCGCGACCTTCCCCCTGAGCAGCCGGGCTACCCTCCGAGCGAGGGCGATCCCCGCGACACCGGCGCGCACGCCGCAGAGCCGCCGGCGGTGCCGGGCTGGCCCCCACTACCGGCGAGCGGTGGGGAATCCGCGGGCGCTCACGCCCAAACCTCAGTGCCGCCACCGCCCCCGCCGTGGCCGGGCCGCACCCCGGAGGTGCCCAGTCCCGCACCACGATCCGACGCGGCTCCGCCGTGGGGTCAGCACGCACAATCCAGCGAGTCTGAGGCTGTGGAGTCAACCTCGGAGCGACCCGCGGCGGCCCCGCAAGAGTCTGACCCGGGCGCGCCGTACCGTCCGTCGGATGTTGAGACCACGACGTTTTTCGACCGCCGCGATTTCCCGCCCCCGCCGTTGCGCGAAAGCCCCTCCGGCGGCGGCAGTTTCGGTGAGACCGGTGCGGGCCAGCATGCGGTGCCGCCGAGTTCGCCTCAGTGGGGTGGCGAGCCTCCACGGCATCAGGCCCCACCGTTTCCGCAGCAATCCGGCCCGCAGCGGCCGCCCTCGCCCGCCCAAGGCTGGCCCGGTGAGCGTTCTGCGCCTCCTGCCGGTGACCCGCGCCAGTGGGGCGAGCCCGCCCCGGCGGCCACGGGGCCGGCCAACTACTCCTACGTCGACTCGATTCGGCCCACCGAGCTCGTACCGACCCGCAAGATTCCCCCCGGCAAGGGGTGGCGGAAAGTGCTGTACAAGAGCACCTTCGGGCTGCTGAACTTTGGGCAGTCACCCGATGAACGGCATTTGGCGGAGCTGGAGGCCAAGATCCGCTCCCTGCTGCGGGGCCGCTACAAGATCGGGGTGCTCGGCAAAGGCGGCGTCGGCAAGACCACGATTGCCGCCGGGGTGGGGTCGATCTTCGCCGAGCTCCGCCAGGATGACCGGGTAGTGGCCATCGACGCCGATACCGCGTTCGGCAAGCTGGGCCTACGCGTGGACCCCAACGCCAAGGGTTCCTATTGGGAGCTCGCCGCCGATCAGGACTTGCGCACCTTCGCCGACGTGCGCTCCCGCGTGGGTAACAACACCGCCGGCCTGTTCGTGCTGGCCGGCGAATCTGCCACCGCCCGCCGCCGAATACTCGAGCCGAACATCTACCGTGAGGCGACCGGCCGGCTGGACAACCACTTCACGCTGTCGATCATCGACTGCGGCTCCACGATGGATTCCCCGGTGACCCGGGAGGTCCTGCGCGATCTTGACGCACTGATCGTGGTGTCCTCGATGTGGGTGGACGGGGCCTCGGCGGCGGCACAGACCATGGAGCTGCTCGCCAACACCGGCCATACCGGGCTGCTGCATCGCACGGTGGTCGTGCTCAACGACGGTGACGGGCACGCCGACAAGCGCACCCGCGAGGTGCTTCACGAGCAGTTCAGCCAGCGCGGTCAGCGCGTGGTGGAAGTGCCGTTCGATCGACATCTGCGGCCCGGCGGTGTGATTGACGTGCAGAACGAAATCGACAAGGTGACGCGTCGACGGTTCATCGAGATCGCCGCGGCGATCGCCGAGCACTTTCCCACGACCAGCGACAGTCTGCGGGGGCGCCGGTGACCACGGTGCGCCCGTCAACTCCCACGTCAGGATCGTCAGCCCCCGGTGGGCCGTTGGTGCCCTCGTCGTGCAGGGTGTCGCTGTTGGTCGGCGACGCTCACCAGATTGATCTGGTGTTACCGGCCGCAGTCCCGCTCTCGGCGTTGACCGACTCGACTCTTGGGGCGGTCAATCGGCTGCTGCGCAGCAAGGGTGAAGACGAACTCCCTGTAGGGACATATGAATTCGCCCGCGCGGTGGGGATGACACGGCTCTCGGAGGAGGTGTCGTTGTCGGCGCAGGGTGTCGCCGACGGTGACCTGTTGGCGTTCGTGCCCGAGAAGACAGCCCGCCGGTACACGCCACTGATCGAGAATGTCTCGACTGCGCTGGCCCGCTGGGCCCATGCCCACTTTCCTCCGGTGTCGACCCACGACGCGGTGGTGGTCGCCGGGGCGCTCACCGCGGCGGCACTGCTCGGGGCGGCCCTGCTGGTGTGGCGACTGCGTTGGGCGGCCCAGCCGTTTTGGCTGAGCCCCGCGATCTTCGCTGTCACCGCGGGCATCCTGTTGGCGACAGCCATGTTGTCGGCGCGTGCTGGGGCCAGCCGCGTCATCGTCGACGGCGCCGCCTGGGCGGCGTTGGTCGGTCTCGTGCTGGCCGGCGCGAGCGCCCCGTATGGCGATCAGCCCGGGGCCCCGCATGCTTTCCTGGCCGCCGTGGTGGCCACTGTCGGGGTGCTGCTGTTGGCCCGGATGACCGGCCGCCACTGGACCGCGGCGGCGGCGGTCGTCACCGTGACCACGGCCGTCATCGCTGCTGGCCTGACCCGGATGTTCTTCGACGTTCCCGCTCAACGCATCGCCATTGTCATGTTGATGGCGGTGCTCATCGCTTCTCGGGCGGCGACCGCGATCGGGCTGTGGATGTCCAAAGTTCCGCGCCAAAGCTTCGAGTCCATCACCGGGCGCGACATGTTCACCCGCGCCCCCGGTCAACCCGAGGACACGCTGACACCTGTGGAGTCGGCCGCCCATGACGTGACGCTGCGCGGGGAGCAGGTCGCCGAGGTGGCCCGCCGGTCCAACCGGGTGCTCACCGGGACCCTGCTCGGGATCGCGGTGGTGCAGCTGGCGGCCTCCTGGTGGGCGATCGCCCCGGGGTCGGGCTCGCAATGGCCCTCGATCGTCGTCGTCGTGGTGACGGCGCTGTGCTTGATTCTGCGGGCCCGCGGATTGCGGCACCGCCGTCATGCGGTGACCATCGTCAGCGGTTCGGCACTGTCGCTGATGGCGATCCCGCTGCATTACGGCCTCAGCGCACCGGCCTCGGCGACCGTCTCGGTGGCGGTGTCGGCGGCCGCGGTGTTGGCCGTCGCCGTGGCCGGGCTGCTGGCCGGGGCGGTCATTCCCTCCCGCAGCTTCTCTGAACCCATCCGCCAAGTCGTGGAATGGCTGGAGTACCTCGGCTATGCGCTCATCGTGCCGTTCGCCGCGTGGGCGATCGGGCTGCTGCAATACATCAGGTTGCACTGATGCGGGGCAAAAGCGTGGCGGCCGGCCTGGCCGCATTCGGACTGCTCAGCGCCAACGTGCTGGCGCCCCCGGCGGCGCTGGCGGTGGCCCCGCCGGTGATCGACCCGGGCGCACTGCCGCCGGATGAGACTCCGGGCCCGCCCCAGGAGATGCGCCAAACCAAGGCGTGCGTGACCCCCGTGGTGGTGGGCGATCCCAACGTGGCGCAACCCGACCCGGGCAACACCATGCTCAACATCGAACAGGCCTGGCAGTACTCGACGGGCGCCGGAGTGACGGTGGCCATCATCGACACCGGCGTCACCCCCAACCCACGGTTCCCGCGGCTGTTCCCCGGCGGCGACTTCGTGCAGGGACTACCCGACGGCGGGCTGACCGATTGCGAAAGCCACGGCACCATCGTCGCCTCCCTCGACCTCGCCCCCGCCCGGCCCGCCG